>Ga0116202_10000008_pt1 | contig 112034 bp, 121 predicted proteins | sample LakKivw325mmetaG_FD_94479 | JGI IMG/M metagenome (GOLD analysis project Ga0116202, IMG submission 94479) | Anoxic lake water microbial communities from Lake Kivu, Rwanda to study Microbial Dark Matter (Phase II) - Lake Kivu water 325m metaG | ecosystem: Environmental > Aquatic > Freshwater >... | reverse complement strand
TCGAACACGATCGACCTGAACACACGTATTACCGCGAATCTACTACTTTTTTCTTACCTTCTCTCATCTCTCCAAATATCCATTTTTATGGACTTGGAAGAGCTTTTCCTCTTGACAAAGGGGTCCTCATTTGATAGTCAGCGAAAGGGAGTTTCGTTTTGAAACAAATATGAGACCCCTATCCAGAAGCACTTAACCACGAGGAGGGGATTTCTTACATCGCATCACGCGAGTTCCATCATTTTCATCCACAAATTTTTTATCAGGAAATGTCTGCAAGAAACAGGCATATCTAATAATTGCGGAAGGGAGGTGAGGAAAAAAATCATAGAGGGGTATAAGTGCTTATCCATTCATAACCCTGTTTCATATTAACTGAGAAAAAAGGAGGAAGTTATGGCTGGAGATTTGAAACCTCGTTGGGGGCAACCCGCAACCGGAATCATCTCTAATGTGGTATTTTTACTTATTGCATGGTTAACATGGTACATTTTCGCTGATCCAAGGGGGCCCGTTGGATGGTTCCCTTATCCCTTTGTCATGTTCCTTGCAATTATGATTCTGGTTGGCCTGTGGCAGATGATGTTCTTAGGGCACTGGCCTTTCCAGAACATGCATCAGCCCGCGCGCGGTATTACAGAAACCATTGTCAACTTAATTCTTACCTGGTTTGTCATCGATGTTGTTTTTTACCGTATCCTGGGGATAGGGTTCAATTTCCTGAGTTGGTACGGTCTTGAAGCCGTGGGTCAAAAGGGTTTTTTGGCCCAGGCGGCTATTGTCGGTTTCGTTCTGATGGGGTTCTACCTCTATCCCGTTGTCACCATCTTTTTCGGGAAATGGCCCATCCGGCCGAGTGATCTTAAACAGCCGGCCGCAGGTTGGGCAGAGATTGGATGGGCATCCATGTTCGAGCTGTTCGGCTACGTCATTCTCGTCGTCCCGTTTTTTGGTCTCGCTCTGAAGGGGTCTCCTGCGCTGAGCCTGCCCTGGTGGACAAACATTGCAGGAACGCCTCATCTTCACTGGGTCTTCGGCTGGTGGGAATGGGCAATCATCATTCTCTTCATGTTCCCGAATGTCTGGCGCATGAAACCATTCGGACTGATCAAAATTGCCCAGCCGGCTAAAGGTTTTATCTATATGGGATTGAGCTTTATCGGCGCGTACATCCTCGCGCTGATATGCATCAATATCATCCCCATGTGGGTGCCCCAACACCTCTATGAGGAGATCATGGCGGCAAAGGGCGCGTCAGAGTGGAACAGGTTCCTGTGGCTGCACTCCGCCGAGATCGCCGGTTTTGCCCTGATTCCCTTCCTGGCCTGGCATCACTATTTTGATGACCGTTGCGGCATCAAAGACGTGGACAGCTGGGCGGCCTTCTGGGTCCGCACGTTCGGGGTTCTGGTCTTTACCGTGATACTCTACTGGATTTACTACTACGGGAATTTCGGTCACTGGGCACTTGGAAACCATCACATGCCGGTGGATGACCTCGGCCACAGGTTCTATCACGGAGAATCACTGATATGGAACTTCTGGTGGATCATTCCTCTTCTGTGGAACGAGTGGTTCTTCCATAAGTGGCCATTCTATGTTCATGCACATTAGTGCTGACGAGATGGTTGATTGTTGACAAATGCTTAAGATGAGTTGCGAATAACCTGTTTTTTCTCCGGTTGTGTAAGGCAGGGCTTGTTTACAAGCCCTGCCTTATCACTTTTTACGCCACACTTCCGAGGATGACACAGGATGAATGACCCCACCTGCAAGATGGAACATTTTAAATACCCCCTTTTCATTGTGGGGGAGGTTTAGGGTTCGCCCGTTGCCTTCCCGAAATGCATTGTAAGGAAAGTTGCTATTTGATATTGGAAAGAAACTGCACGATGATCGGTCTACCCATTTAGACGAAAGGAAGCGGAAAGATGGCAAGAAAAAGACGTTCCCAACCGCTGGACGGGGCGAGCGTGCAGAGCGCAGTTGCTCAACCATCTGCCTCTCTTGAGAAATCTCCGACACCGAGACAGCTTATCTTCAATATGGTCTTGTCTGTTTTAGGTCTCTTTGTAGCAGCCTTCATGTTTTCCCTGGGAGTGATCTGGACAAACAATGGGAGCATGTTGGCCGGCATTGGTTTGATCGCCGCCGGGCTGTTCATTTTTTGGCGTGGGGGTCAAAGGCTGTCCTGGACCTGTGCCGAGATCAAGATGCAGCGACAGAAATGATTCGTCATCGCTCGAGCGTTAGCTAATCTGCGGGGGTCACCTATAAAAAACGGTCAATCTCGAAGTGGTGTCATCCTGTAAATGCTGTATCGAGGTCTTTTGAGAAGGACCAATCAGTCACCTGTCCGTGGTCGAAGACGGCCATTGTTTCAAACACGAATTCACGGTGAGAATGCAAGGCGCTTTTTCCTGGCGTGTTTCACCCCTAAACCAATGAGCGGCTGTGGATGGCTTAAAAACCTGGTGGAACACCCTATTTTGAGGACTCCCCACACCACCGGTAACCGGGGTTCGAATCCGATCAAGATAAGAAAGCCGCCCGACACAACGGGCGGCTTTTTCTATCAGTGGCCTTTCCCACGCTCACCACCTGTTACCGACCACGGTCTCAAGAAACCGCCGCTTCCATCTCTGTGCATGTTTGTCTGCCTGGGTCCGCCTTCCCTTCAGGTCCCGGACTGCTCGATTTCTATGTCCTGGCTCAGCAGTTCGTCTGCGTACTGACCGATTTTTTCCGTCATCTTCTTGGAGAAATAAGCGAAGACGGGAGCCGTTGCAAATGAGAGCCAGCGGCCGACACTCCTCTGGACGACAGCGGAGCCAATCCGGGTACCGATGGCGCCTGCGATTTTCTGCGCTGCCTGGGTGCTCAGGGCCTTGATGATCATCCGGCTGCCGATCTTCTGCGCCAGAATGCGCCCGGCCGTCACACCCAGGGCGCTTGCAAATATACAGAGGATGAGCGCGCGGTTCACTTTGCCGAGTTTATCGTGATACTTTGATATCTTGAAGATGAGGTCCATCTGGATTTTGGTGACGGCGGCAAGTTCCGGAAGGATCGTTGCCATCCCGAAAGGCCCCGGCATCACGCCCGAGGCGAAACTGATTGAAAAAGCCTTGTTCGATGCGAACTCGGTCATATCCTTTGGCGCACCGTCCACCTGCACCCGATCCGGGTCAGGCGTAAAATTCATCATCGCATCCACGAACCATTTTTCGAAACTGAAATCGGTCTCCGTCTTCATTTCCAGCCTCCATTTCATCCGCACGGCACACGCGCCGTCGGTCAGAAAAACATATCCATCATTTGTTCTTTCGGAAATCGATGAAGCCCTGCTCCACATCGACACGGATCAACTGAACGCGAAGCCGGTCACCCACGTCAACCCCTTTAAATCCCTCCACGAGCCTCCCCTCGATCGGTAGCCCGTCGATCCGGACCCACGTTCCCTTGGGTGCCGCTCCCGTGACGATGGCATCGAAGTGTTCCCCGATCCTCGACGACAGAACGAGGGCCGCCGCTGATTTTCTGACGAGCCTTTCCACCTTGTTCGCATCGTCCTCCTTGCGGGTGACGCGAAGGGCAAGGCCTGTCAGTTCGTCCCCGTTATACGGGATCGGCAACCCGTCCAAGGCAGCCTTGAGAAGGCGCTGCGTCACGAGGTCGGCGAACCGCCGGTTGGGTGCCGTGGAGTGCGTGTAGCATTTTACGGCAAGTCCGAAATGCCCCTGCGAGGGTTCCCCCGGGAAATTGGCTTCATACTCACCCGGGCCGATCAGCTTGATAATGGTCTGGGAAAGATCATGGAAATGGGCGGGATCGGCAATCCTGCGCTGCATGAGAAACTGTTCAAGCGCCTTCGAATCGGGTGATGCGGGCAGAGCGTATTCGTATCCGGAGGCCACCTCCATAATGCGCTCCCAGCGCTTCGGCTGACGGACGACGCGTCTCACCGAGGGAAATCCCTTCGATTCCAGGTAGCAGGCGGTCACCTCGTTGGCCGCGATCATGAAATCTTCGATCAGCTCCTTGGCCCGGTTCTTCCTCTCCGCCCTGAGCTCACGAACCTCCTCGCCGACGAACACGGGCCGCGCCTCCACCGTATCCAAGCGAAGCGCACCGCGGGCATAACGCTGCTGCCGGAGTCGCTGCGCCGTCCGGTCCTGGAGGTGGAGGTTTTGATCCAGGCCCGGTACGGACATGATGCCGCGCGGTATCTGTCCCCTGCCCTCCAGCCAGGCAGCAACAGTGCTGTAGGAGAGTTTCGCATGATTCCGCACCAGGGCCCGGTAGATGTCCGACACCTCACAGGCTCCGTCTCTGCCGACGACCATCTCGACGACGACGGCGGTTCTATCCTCCCGGTCATTGAGCGAGGTCAGATCGGTGGAAAGCCGTTCGGGGAGCATGTAGAATACCTGTGCCGCGGTGTAAATGGAGGTCGTGTTGTGGCAGGCGTGACCGTCGATGGCGCCGCCTTTTATGATCGCCGCGTCCACATCGGCGACGGCGATCAGGATTTTCACAATGCCTTTTTTCACCGCCTGGGCGACGGTCAGCTGATCCAGGTCTCTCGATTCCTCATTGTCGATGGAACACCAGGGAAGCTTACGGAGATCCCTGAACCCGTCAGTCGAAGGATCCGGTGCAGCCTGGATGCCGTCTAATTCGCTGATGGCCTCATAGGAAAAATCGGCAAGGAACCCCCTGTCGATCATCGCAAGGCGCGCGATCCGCTGCAGGAGGGCACGGTGATGGCCCGAATATCTCTTACTCAAGCTACTCCTGCCTTTCATTCGGATTCAGACGGCCGAGGCGCCTCAGCCCTTATCACCCGCAAGCGTTCTTCCCAACTCTTTTGCTTCCCGCACGAGGGCCCTGTTGGATTTGATTTCGCCGGGCTCCATGGCACTGCCGTACACCATCCCCACGATTTTTGCGCCTATATAGCTATAGGCGTCCTGGAAGGTGCGCAGAGCGTTGACGCACCCCGAATCAAAGGGGTCCTCACCGCCATAGGACATGGCAATGGCGATCCGCTTGCCCTCGAAAGGATCCTTTCCATAGGCCGGAAAGGCCAGGCAACGATCCATCCAGAGCTTTATCTGGGCCGAGAAGGTGAACCAGTAGACAGGGCTGGCAAGCACCCACGCGTCGGCCTCCCGCATCGCCCGATAGAGAGGCTGCATGTCATCGTCGATCGAGCAGCCCTTGCTTTTCGGTTTCTGGCAGGCATAGCAGGCCGTGCAGGGTGAAATTTTCAGACCGTGGAGGAAGACAGTCTTTACGCTCGCCCCTTTCGACTTCGCACCTTCTGCAATCTTTCCCGCCAGGATGGCGCTGTTTCCTTTCCTTCTCGGACTTCCCAGCAAAACGAGTACTTTTTTTTCTTTTTTCATTTTGATCTACTCCTGACAGAGTATTTGCCCTTCCGAGACTTCTTCTCAAGCGCCCTCCCTGCCTGCTGCTCCAGCCTCTTGAGTCGAGTGTAATAATCCGGAAATTCATTGAGATGCGCCAGGGCGATTTTCCCCGTCAGGATGGGCTCATCACTGGTTACGTTCGTCAGAGCGTCCCTTTTCCCGTGCTCCAGCTCGACATCCATACCCATCCTGAACTGCTCGACATCGTACTCGATCCAGTCGATCCCCAGGGTTTCCCCAACTTTTTTTGCTTCTTTCGCCGTAAAACGTCTTTTCGTGGCCATGAGACCTCCTTTTCACTTTTTCGCTGAAGGGAGCTGGTCCGTCATCTCGAGATACTCGAGATAGACGGGGGGAATGCCGGCGCATGGGTCCATTTGGGGCCCGTAGAACGTAATCGGGTACCGGACACCCCTCTTCGAGAGTTCCACAAGGTTACGCCGGAGTTTCTCCAGCATGGCACCCGGGACAGCCATGACCATTTCGTCATCCTGTGCGGAGGCGAATCTCCTTTCGCCGAAACAGGGTATGCTCACGGCCGGTTTCCGGCTGAGGTAGCACTGAGCGATGGCATCGGAACAGGAAGATTCCCCCACGCAGTAGAAGACGAACCGCTCGTAATCTTCGAACTGAAGGGCGTTGATCATCAGGATGATCTGCGCCGGGTTGGCGTAGAAAAGCACGAAATCCGGTTCGAAAAGGCCTGTCGTCGCAGGTCCCATGAGAAGGGCTTCGTATTTTCCCAAGGGGATGCGGGGAATGGCATCTTCAAATTTTTTGGCGTCTTCCCTCGTCCTGCACCAGGCCACGCTTCGGAGGGTGCCGTCCTTGAGTTTCGGCGGCGCGTCAAGAAACCCCAGGACGTTCGAACAGATGGGCATGAGTTCCGCGCCCGTCGTACCGAAGGTCCAGCCGAAGGTGCGGGCCATGGTGATGAGCTGGCAGGCGGTGCTGTATTTCTTGGGACGACGCACCTTCTCAACTTTTCCGAGGTCCCCTTTGCTCGTAAGGAACCTGAACCCGACGGGCAATGTCTTCAGCCGCAGATGACTTTCGATGTCTTTCACAATGGCGCTACTCACATTTTGTTCTTTCATGACTTTTTCTGCTCCCTTCTCATGGTTTTTCGACGGATGACAGATCCACCGCATCTTTTTACTTCAATCCTTCGGCCAGGACGGCGGCGCCGATGGCGCCGTTGACCTGCGCGTATTCCGAGACCCGGATGGTCATCCCGAGTTTTTTTTCCAGGGCCTTTACGACACCCATGTTTTTTGCCACGCCTCCCGTCATGACCACGGGCGGAACCATACCCACGCGGTTCGCCATGGCCGCCACCCTCGCTGCGATGGATTCATGTATGCCGGCAATGATGTTTTCACGGTGCTCACCTCTGGATATGAGAGAAATGACCTCCGACTCGGCAAAGACCGTGCAGAGGCTGCTGATCCTCGAAGGACTCCCGGCCTTGAGCGACAGGTTGCCAAATACCTCGAGATCCACTTCCAGGGCCCTGGCCATGACCTCCAGAAACCGGCCCGTACCGGCGGCGCACTTGTCATTCATGGCAAAATTTTTCACTTTTCCCTTTTCATCAATGACGATCACTTTACTGTCCTGCCCGCCGATATCGATGATGGACCGAACTCCGTTGTCCAGGTAGTGCGCCCCCACGCCATGACAGGTAATCTCCGTTACGGCTTTGTCCACAAACTTGACACTGTTCCTGCCGTACCCGGTCGAAATCACCCGCCTGACAGCCGATCGCTCGAGCCCCAGCTCTTTTAAAAGCTCTTCGAAAACGGCCTGCCCTGCAGCCTCCGCATGGTATCCGGTAAAGATGAGACGGGTTCCCAGGAGCTTCCCGTTCGAGAGAACGGCCGCCTTTGTGGAAATGGATCCTATGTCGATACCGGCTGTGATCATATTCAGGGTCACGGGTTAAGGGTACCGGGTACCGCGTTCAGGGCTTAGGGCCTTTGTCGCTTATTCACCACTCTTCACTCTCCACTCATCACTGTTTCGATGCTTTGATCATCTCCATGAAAGCGTCGATACGCGTGGCCACCTGGCTTTCCGAAAAGCTCCGCTCGTCCACCATGTCCGCCTCGAGGATGAGCGATGGGATCCTCCGTTCCTTCTCGACAATCTTCGCAATGTCATACTGGCCCAGGGAGTAAGGCTTGCAACTTCGATTCGAGTGCATCACGATGCCGTCCACGTTGTACTTGTCTACCATGGCGAGCACCATGCACGCCATCTCATCCACGCCGATGTTGAGGTAGATGCGCGTATAGGCCTCGGCCATGGAATCGAAGAAGTTGTTTTCGTCGATGTATTTCATCGAGCCGCACCAGGCCGAGGTGTAAGTATCGGCTACCAGGCAGGCGTTGTGAGAGGCGAATTTCTCCGACAGCCACCGCGTTCGGTGCCAGATGGGGATGTTGTCCCAGAGAAGGCGATACTTCTCGTCCGGGATGGCGCCGGCTCCCCTCGCGACCCTGTCATTCATTCTTTCCAGAAGCTGGCGGTAGTAATCGACGGCTTCCCGCGTCCCCCTGAGGGTCACGATCAGCGCCAGGTGGTAGAAGGCGTCGAAGGCGCTCATGGGTGCTGGCCGGTTGACCGTCGTGTCGAGCACCGCCTGCCAGAGACGTTGAGCCTCCAGGGAGAGCTTCCCCACGTTCGACAGACGCCCGTGATCCATTTTTTTGCCGCAGGCCTCCTCCAGAAAGAGGACGTATTCATCCAGCTGCCTGCGGACGTAGCGCCTGACCTCCTCGCTGAACCCCGTGTGACAGAAAGGCGTGTCAAATATGAAAAGGGGAACGTTGAAGTAACGGGCCTGCACTTCGTACCACTTGAGCACCGTCCCGCAGATATTGTTGCAGCAGACGAGCATGTCGGGACGCGGAAGCCCGCCGATGGGACCGCCGTTCACGGTGGCACAGGCTATGTCGGAACGGGCGTAGGAACAAAGATCACTGGAATACCCCATGGATTCCGATGTTTCGCAGAGGCTAGCCCCCATCTTGCTTGCCCCGATCATGGCGCCGTGATTCTCGGGATAGACGGGGATGACATCCATGGCGATGAGCGGCTCGACGGGGCCGCCGCTCGTGATCCAGGCCACCTTCCTGCCGCCTATGCGCGTGCTCTTGGCCTCCATGTAATAGACCGCCAGGATTTCCTTCATCTTCTTGTTCTTCTTGAAGCGAAGGAATATCTTCCTGATGCCGGCAAGAAAGAAGAGGAAGATCTCCTGTATGAGGCTCATTGATTTTGTCTTCTTATGCTCCGCCATCCCTCTTTTCCGTTCCTACAGCATCTCGATGAATGTTTCAAACCGCGTCTGCAGCTGCCCTTCCGACGGGAGCTGGTCCTCCACCTCGAGCATGATACTCGGGATCCCCTTACGGTCGAGGGCCTCCTTCAGGTAGGGATAGTCAAAGGCATGGGGATCACAGAACTTGAGAAAGAAGAAGACGACACCCTGCGCCTTTTTCTCCCAGACGATGTCAACAAGGTGGTCGGCCCTGGTGAAAAGCCCTGTGTGCTTTGCCGGGCAGGGAGGCCGTGCCATGTACCGTTCGGCAATTGCCGCGACGGGGTCATCCTTGATTTCCGTCGTGCCTTCGAAGTATCTCGAGCCCGTACAGAAATCATCCCCCACGACGACACCACCCGCCTCCTCGATGATCCGGTAGATGTCGGGGTGGTTGCAGATGCCGCCGGCCATGACAAGGCGCTTTCCCACGGTTTCATCCCCCGGTCCTTTTTCCCTTTCCAGTTCCGTGACGATACCGGGCAGAATTTCCAGGAGACGATCCCGGTCCATGATCATCGAGGCCTTGATTATCGAGTGAAGGTCGCTTCCGCTGATGATTCCCGGGTATGTGGACTTGACCTCGTAGAGCCTGCCGAGATAACCCCTGATCCGGTTGAAAACCCTTACGGCATCCTGCATTACTTCTTTGCCGATCGTGATGTTCAGCCGGGATTCCACGTCACACGTGAATTTGCGAAGGACGTCTGACATATAAGTTTTTGCGCTTTCCGTGTCCAGCTTCACGGGCAGCACTACATCGAGATGAAAAAGCCCCTTCACGTTCATGCGCCACACATCGGAGAGCCTCTGGATCGAGTCACAGGTGTGGGGGAAGATGGCACCGTCAAGAAACTCAAGACGCCCCGCCAGGGCCCCTTCAAGAGCGCCCCGCACAAGTGAGCAGCAGTAGGCCTGAAAGTGCGCGTCAGCGAGATGGATGGCCTCGCCCGTTCCGAAAAGCCTGAAGGGATGGGCGCCAGCGGCATAGATAATCTCTTCCGGCGTGTAGGAACAGAAATACCCCACGATCTTACGGCGGCTTTCACCCTTCAACTTTCTTCCGTAATCCACCGGGTCTTTGAGGATCTCATAAAATTCTTCCAGCCCCGTCATCCAATAATCTCCCCGAGCGATGCATGCGCGTGCATGGAGCTTGAATCATTTCTCCGCATCGAGATTCAACCTGCCTTTCCGTATTTGAATATCGTCGTGATGTCAATGGAAAAGGGATGATCTGTCCTGACCATCCCTTTAATATGAGACACAATATAAGATTACATTTTGACTGAAGATTTCACCTGCAAAGTGTGGAGATGAGTCAACGGCAAGAAATACTGATTTCTATTTAAAAGAGAAAATAACGCCAAGGTCACCGGGGCTGTTGGGCAGCAGTAAAGGCCTCCGCCGACGCTTGAGACCCCAATCGCGAATCACGAGTCACGGTTAATGACTTGCGGATACTCCGGGTTAATATCGAATTAAGTCTTGACTCTTGATATTATTTGGTTTAGAAATGCCCCGCCGTGATCGAAGCACGGTTTGGGCAGCAACCCGCCGCGATTTGACCACCATTCTTAGCCGTCCATCGAGTTCATCCTTGACAATATTCGAGAATGTGCTCGTGGCGGCCACACCGGATAACATCCGCCCGGGAAAAATTAAACTCGACCTCGGCAAGCGTTTGGCGATGAAGCGCAGGGATGAGCGGTTGTCAGGAAAAACGACCGCCTGATCTGAATTCATCATAAATTCTTTTAAGAAAGGTTGAACAGCGAACAATGTACATTTCCATCATAGGCACCATGGCATCGGGCAAGACCACCCTTTTCAAGGCGCTCTCGGGTATCAACGGCAATGGCAACGGTGGCAGCAACGGTCAGTCCACGACCAGCATCAAGGTGCCCGATGAGCGGATAGACGCTCTGACGAAGATTTTCAATCCTAAAAAAACAACATACTCGCGCATCGAAGTATCCGACACCGTCGCGATCCGCGAAGGGGAAGTGAAGAACGAGACGCTGGACGCGAAGTCCCTTCAGCAGATCCGTCGAAGCGATGCCGTTCTGCTGATCCTGCGCCATTTCGATAACGGGCACCCGGCGGACCCCGTGGGCGACTTCCGGCGAGTACAGAGCGAGTTCATGCTGGCCGACATGGTCCAAGTCGAAGGCCGTCTCGTGCGCATTTGCAAGCTCAACGCGGTCAAGCCCAACCTGCAGCTCCAGCTGGAGCAGGCCCTGCTCGAGCAGTGCCTTGCGCACCTCGAGTCCGAAAAGCCCCTTGCCACGCTGAGCCTTTCCTGCGAGGAGGACAAAAAACTCCGGGGTTTTCTTTTTCTGTCCCGAAAGCCAATGATGATCGTCATCAACTGCGTCGAGGAGAGGCTGGACGACGCGGAGGACATCGCCTCGCAGCTGAGGAAATGGCTCCCCGGTCACATCCCGGTGCTGGCCGCCTGTGGCCAGCTGGAGGCCGAGCTTGCCACGATGTCGCCTGAGGAGCAGCGGCAGTTCATGGCCGAATATGGAATCGAGGAATCTTTGCGCGGCCGCCTCATCCGTCTCGCCTATGAGACGCTGGGGCTCATCTCCTTCCTGACCGTCGGGGAGGATGAGTGCCGGGCCTGGCCCGTCCGCGAGGGCGTGAGCGCCCAGGAGGCCGCCGCGACCATCCACACCGATCTGTCGCAGAAGTTCATCCGGGCCGAAACCGTCTCCTATGAGGACTTTATCCGGTTGGATGGCTTTGCGGGCTGCAAGAAGGCGGGTGTCTGGCGGCTGGAGGGAAAGACTTACGTCGTCAAGGACGGGGACATCATGTCGATCCGGGCGGGCAATTGAGACAGGGACACGTCCCCAGCGTACTGGCAGGGGTGATAAAATTTAAGAAGCCAAATTGAACACCGGTTCAGAGATAAAAAAAAGCGGGGCCGGAAATGGCTCTGCCTTTTTTATATCAACCCGCCTGAATGATTCCCGATTGAAATGTTGTATCGGCAGCCGAGGAGAAAAATTCTCGCCATCAGGAAGGAATCTTGGTTTTCGTCAGGATTTTGTCGCCGAGAGATCGGTTTAATGCTTTCACCTGCTAATCCACGCCGTTGGTTTGCCGGGAGAAGATCGATTATTGATTGAAAGCAAGAACAGAGGTTCAAGACGAATGGACAACTTTTGCCACGCTGTCGAGATACCGCATCCGTGGAAAAAGGGGACAGGCTGCTTTTCCCTTGCCCATTTCGGCAGGAAAAGATTGACCGGGGAATCCCGGCTATATAAACCACAGAAATTCAAAAGTCCCGAAAGTCATCAACCCTGGGGCTTTTTTCTTTGCGCGCGATAGCTACATAAAGGATAGGCTTCTATAGAATCATTCTACTTCTTGATTGACAGTCTTTTTTACAGGTGACCCCCATATCTACCCATAATCCTATCGAGTGCACCTGCAAGTCCGCCATAAAAGATTGATCTTGGGTTTGGTGAATACCGGCTGTTATCAAGTAACAAAGAACGTAAGCCAGGGTGACCCATCAGGACGATCGGCTTCGGCGCATCTTAGCCATTTGCAGTAAAACCTTCGTGAAAAGTTACTTTCCTGCGAGCCTTGCTTTTCTCAAACGATAAGACAAGAAAGTACTCCTGCGGAACACCGTGAAACACCAGGTCCGGGAGGTTCTTAAAGCCGCATCTCTCGTAAATGAGGGGAATCTACTTTTTCACATCATAAAATATCAGCAGTAAAACCTTCGTGAAAAGTTACTTTCCCACGAGTCTTGCTTTTCTCAAACGATAAGACAAGAAAGTACTCCTGCGGAACACCGTGAAACACCAGGTCCGGGAGGTTCTTAAAGCCGAATCTCCCGTAATAGTTAGGGTCGCCCACAAGTACACAGCCTTTCGCGCCCGATGCTTTCAGTAAGGATAGGCCTTCACGGATCAGAGATTTCCCGACACCCTTCTTCTGCAATTCCGGCAAAACCGAGACAGGGCCGAGACCATACCATTTATTGCTACCGTCGGAGATGGTCACGGGCGAGAAAGCTATATGGCCTACGGGCTTTCCACCAGCCTCCGCAACCAGTGAAAGAGTGAGCGCATTGACAGTTCGCAATGAGTTAATAATGAACTGCTCCGTGTGGTTGCTGTGCGGGTGATTTTCGAAAGCCTTTCTGGTGATCTCGAATATCGTTTCAATATCTGATTTCGTCTCATGACGGATGATCATATCCCATTCCTGTCATGCCACAGTTTATATCTGGTGGGCTAACAAATAATATCTTTGGTTTGTATTTTTCGAGCTTTCTTGCCTGCCTGCTTTATTTCACAAAGGAAAAAAGATTACACCATAAAAAGTAACAAAGTTGATATTTCACCATTGGGTATTTTTGCGTTATGAAAGACCATGTACAAGTGGGCAAAATATGGAAACATGACAAAAGATCATAATGAATACCGTTTGCAACAGGGCATCTTAAAATTGTGAAAAACTTACTTACAGGAAGAAGTTAATACCAGAATTTACACTTGCTGTCAGGTCAAGTTCTGTTTGGGACAGGTTGTACTAAACGACGCATGATTTCACAAGCAGTGTCCAATGAAGTCCCGACTACAGACTTTACCTGCGCGTCTGCACCCTGAGAAAACCCAGATGGTTGATGATCACGGCTAAAAATCATTATTTCGGAATTAAATTTCCGGATCGTGTGTGACTTGCCGCCTTTAGCGCATTGCCGTCAAGTCAAAATGCTCTCCCGTGCGGATGGCGCAGATAAGTCTGTGCAAATAGATATGGATGAGATAATGAACCGTCAGGCAGAATGATGTGCACCCTGACGAAAAAGGGAAGCGATGATTGAGGGCTTTAAGGAGTGGAAAGGAAAAGTTTATCACGGGTGGCGAATCTGTGAGTAATGAGCGCCGTGTATCAGATGTGCCACTGCTGGGGCTGCTGTCGATGCTTTACTTCGCGCAGGGCTTGCCGTCCGGTTTGCTTGGCAAGGCACTGCCGCCTCTGCTGCGCGAGCAAGGCGTTTCGTTGTCCGTCATCGGGTTCACGGCGCTGCTGGCCCTTCCCTGGACACTGAAGTTCCTGTGGGCGCCATTCCTGGATCGTTTCTGGACGCGCCGGCGCTGGCTGCTGACGCTCAATCTGGCGACCTGCGGGCTGATGCTGCTGGTAGCCGGGCGTGATTTCGGCGACTGGGTGTCGCAGTCGTTCGCCTTACTGCTGACGGTGCTTTTTCTGATGAACCTCGTCGCCGCGACGCAGGACATCGCAACGGATGGCCTTGCCGTAAGCCGACTGGCACCGCACCTGCGCGGCCTGGGCAACAGTGTACAGGTCATAGGCTACAAGATCGGCATGATCGTCGGAGGCGGCCTGTTGTTGTGGCTGGTCGCGCGCTTTGGCTGGCAATTGTCGTACAGCGCACTCGCACTGTTGATCGTGCCGGTTCTTTTGCCTGTCTGGTTCATGCGCGAGTCGCCAGTGGCGGAGGGAGATGCGGTAAAGCGTGCTGACTGGCACGGCTGGCACGGCTACGTGCGGTTGTTTGCCGATTTCCTGTCGAGGCCACGCATGGGATGGTGGCTGGTCACGGTCGCGACGTTCAAGGCAGGCGACTCGCTGGCCTCGCGCATGATCGGGCCTCTGCTTTCGGATCAGGGATTGTCGCTCGCAGATATTGGGTTGCTGACCGGTGTGATCGGTGCGACGGCGGGACTGGCCGGTGCGCTGCTTGGCGGCCTGTTCCTGCTCCATCTGGGACACCGCAAAGCGCTGTTGCTGTTCGGGGGGCTGCAGGCGGCGGGTTTTGTCGGGTACTGGTTTGTGGCCAGTGGTGCATATGGCGTTTTGATGCTGTATGCTGTGGTATGCATGGAGCAATTCGCCGATGGTTTGTCGACGGTGGCGCTGTTTACATCCATGATGGACGTTTGCCGCAAGCAGTCACCGGGCACCGACTACACACTTCAGGCGGCGCTGCAGGTGATGGTCTCCGGTTTTGTGGCACTGGCCAGCGGCCTTTTTGCCCAAACGTTTGGGTATCAAGCTGTTTTTGCTGCCGGCGCAACACTCACACTTTGTGCGCTCGTACCTGTCATGATGTTTTTCCGCGTCGCCGGACATTCACCCGTGGCCGGCAACTAGGAAAAAGGGGACAGGCTACTTTTTTCTTCAAAGGAATGCCTTACTCATTACGCACGATTTGCCCACCGATAATTTTTTATCGGCTTCACCTAAAAAGTCACACTTGGCTGCATCACTGAGAATCAATGATAACCGTTTGAAAGTCAGCATCGTAGACCTTAGCAGACTAAAATGCACCTTGTTGCCCTGTCCAGTGGGGGGGTTATACTTTGCTGTAACGAGAGACGGCGTACTCACTCATGAATACCCATCACATACTTTGCTGTGCCGACTTGAGGACAAAAGTCTCAATATCGTGCATCACATCCGCACTGTGCATATATTTGTTCGACGGGCAGGCAATCAAGGTTGCACGGGGTAGCCTGTCCGCCATGTGACGAATATTTGCGGAGGAGTGCAACGTATCCGTGGGGGCGTAAGCCAAAGCCACTGGTATTTGCACGCTGTCCAAATGTGGCCAGACCTGGTATTTCTGATAAATGGCGGCTTTGGCCGAGAGCTTGATTCTCTGGGGGTGGGCCGCGCGCAGTGTTTCGTTATAACGCATCATCTGTTCGGGCTCATTTTTGACATCACACTTGAAGGTCTTTATATACCAGAGAATAAAATACTTGATCCCATGATAAAAAAACGCCGGCAAAAACAGCATCCACTGCAAATACCACGGCGCCTTGAAATCGCTGTTGGGTGCGATCAAAAATGCCGTCCCCGCGGTCAACCTGCCCCCTTTCAGGGCCTCCAGCAGCGCGGTCGCCCCGAGAGAGCTACCGATCACGGTAGCGTATGGTGAGGCGATTCCCAGATGGCTGCAAACGTGGATCAGGTCTGCAGCCATCTGTGCAATACTGAAATCCGCTGGGATCAGTTTCTTGTTCTCAAAAAGGGCCGATCTCTTTTCCCGTGTTTCGATATAATAGACCGGCCTTCGAGCAGCCATGACCTTCAGTAAGGGCGCCCATCCGGATACGGCGGATACCCACCCAGCCACAAAAATGATGGGATCTTCGCTTACAGGCTGTATTGGCCGCCAGGTCATGACCCGCAGATGGACACCATGCTGCACGCAAACCGACAACTCTTCATAGATTGAATCCTGGATTGCGACCGGATCCAATGGGGAGTTGTCCACATTGACCTCCTTAATGGAGCGGATAAAATTTTAATGCAACGGCTCTCAGGCGCCGGCGAAGCTCTCTTCGGGGATGTCGATTGCACCTACTAATCCACGCCGTTGGTTTGCAGGGAGAAAATCGATTATTGATTGAAAGCAAGAACAGAGGTTCAAGATGAATGGACAACTTTTGCCGCACCGTCGAGATACTGCATCCGCGCTTGTGAGAATGAAAGCAGGTTAATAATCATTGATCGAATCAATATAATTGATAAGCCTTTTTTTGTTTTTTGTCGAGGAAGTAGAGTACGCCAGCTTTCACAATCTGCATAATAGCTTGTGTCAACAGGATTTTGTTACGTATAGCAGGAAGAAGTCCTCACTTCAATAGACACCGGGCATAGGATCTTTTCCCCGATTTCACTAATCATTCGCCTTTTTCCAGCCACCGCTTGATCTTCTCGATGTCGCAGGGCGAAGATCCTGACGGAGACGATCGAAGGCCTTCTTCTGGGAAAGATTCATGCAAGACCACAGGATCCCGGCGATCGCGCAGGCAAGCTGTGTCCCTGCCAGAACTCCCAAGCTCAAGGGGAAGTCCCACCCTCTAAAGTAGACTGGCAGGGATAGGTTTTATCTTTACACACGGACACCCCTGACCTATACTTCCCGGCGGTTGTTTTATCGGAATATCAGGAGGGGGTCCAATGACACATGCATGGGGAGATTCAAACACAATAAAGAAACACGTGAACAAGTCGCCTTTCTACAAAACCATCTCCATGAAGATGATCTCTACGGGCACAGAGGGTTCTGTCGTCAGGGTGAAGGCCGGGCAGAGGCACAAGAACCTCTGGGGAACGGTCCATGGAGGGGTCATGGCATCACTTGCGGATTCTACCTGCGGCATCTCTGTGCTGCCCTCTCTGGCTGTCGGGGAAAGCATTGTCACGACTTCCCTGCAGATACACTATTTCGCGCCGGCAGACGTCGGTGAGCTCACGGCCTACGGCACGATGATCCACCGCGGCAGGCGTCTGGCCCACGCGGAGGCCAGAATCTTCAACGAAAGAAAGAAGCTGATCGCCAAGGGCACGGCGTCCTTCATCATTGTGCGCAAATGAAACACGCTGATTGAAACCAGCGAGGCAGATATCGTTGATAGAAGAAATATCCCGGAATCTTTTCATGATCACCCTTCCCATGCCGTTCCGTCTGAAGCATGTGCACGTCTTTGCCCTCACCCATGACGATCGGATCACACTCTTCGACACAGGCCTCGACACGCCGGAGACCATCTCGATCCTCGAAGAATCGCTGAGGGCCATCCGAAAGACTGTGCGGGACATCGATCGGATCTTCATCACCCACCATCATATCGATCACTGCGGAATGGCCGGCCGCATCAAGGCGATCTCGGGCGCGGAAATTCACGTGTCGGATGTCGGCCGGGAAGTCCTTTCGGTGCGAACCGACGAGGCGGAACTCGTTCGCTGTGTAAAGGAGTTCTGCCTCCTGCACGGTCTCCCCGAAAGCACGACGAATTTCGTCATCAACCTGTTTCTTGCTTTCAAAACCGCCGGAAGCCCCTTCGAAAGCGATCGATGTTTTCAGGCCGATTCCTGGCAGGTCGCCGGCGGGACGAAATTCCAGGCCATCGCTACCCCCGGGCACACACGCGACCATGTGTCCTATTACTTTCCGGAAAAAGGCCTACTTCTCTCGGGCGATCACGTCCTGCCGGACATCACCCCCAATTTGAGCCCCGATCTTTTTTCCCCCGACTTTCGACCCCTCCGGAGCTTTCTGGACTCGCTGACACGGATCGAGACCCTCGCCGCCGGAAAAGTCTATCCGGCCCACGGAGACCCTTTCCCGAATCTGGCCGGAAGAATCGAGGAGATCAAGGCGCATCACGTGACCAGGAAGGGATTGGCACTGGAATCGGTCAGGCGGGGACCCCGGACCACCTTCGAGGTATCCAGGGATATTTTTGGTGACGACCTGCCCGAATTAGACAGTTTTCTCGCCCTCAATGAAACCTACGTCCACCTGGTCGAACTCGTGCACGAAGGGGCGATGAAAGAGGAAATAATAAAGAAGCACGTCCTGTACAAGACGGCATGACGCAAGAAATGAAAGCCCGAGGCTCCCGGCTCTATGGGCCGCCCACCCGCCTCGATATCTCCCCCACGATTTTCTTCGCCGCCGAGATCTTCTGCGCCCTCACGGCACCCGCAAGGTAGCGGCCGGACTGCTCGACAAAGACCCCGCCGTAGAGGGGATCGACGGCCTGCATGGAAACCCGGCCGCCCGACCCGGCTACTTGAAGCCCTCTCCCCGATGCCTTCAAGTAAGCATGGTATTGATCAAAGGCCTTCCGGGCGGTCTGCCCCGAATCCTCGGGGACCAGGAAGACCTGCATCTTTTCGCCTTCCGAAACGGCGTCGGCGATGAGGCCACGTCGGAGGAAGGCATATCCAAGGAGACTCCTGGCGATATAGCGCTCCGTCCCGGGCAATATGCCCGGCACACGGAGTATTTCGACCTCCGCCGGACGGCCCGTGCCGGGCGGGAGATTTTTCGAGATGGACCGGCCGCATGCGAGGAAGACGTCTTCTTCTATGCTCGTCACACCGGAGGCCTGAAGCCTCACGAAATACCTGTCCTGGTAGAACATAAGCTGCGACGGTGATAGAAACCCTTCGACACCGACCTGAGACGCCGAAGCTCCCGGCTTCCGGTAATTCGAGTAGATGCCGAAGGCGTCCAGACGCGAGGCCATCCTGTAGACATCCGCTGCGACCGCCGTGTCAGGGTCTCCTTTCTTCACATACCGCGCCGTGGCAACAACCTCGAATCCGTAGGGAAGATAAAGCTCCGCTTCACCGTTGATGTAGTCGAAGAGATTGTCCCGGTCATAGGGAATAACCCGATCCTCCAGGATCCACCCTTGCGAACACTCGGGAACGGGCAATATCTTTTGAATGGGGTCGTCCGAGGCGTCGACGGGGACGGCCAGACACAGGACCAGGATGGAAAGGACAACTGAAAAAATCACGAGAGTTCTATCCACGATTTCTCCCGCATTGTGCGAAACAGGCGCACGACATTTCTAGGTCAGGAATTTCCTCGCCTGCTCCATTTTCATTCGTACATCAAGCCCGTTGACGCAGCGGGCCACGCAATCTCCGCAGTCGAGGCAGGCGGATGCGGATCGGGAGATCGGAATCTTCCCGTAGGTGGACCGGGCCAGTATGAGGTTATCATAGCCCTGAGCGTACATCAGGCAGCGGTTGATGGTGCTGATCTCGACACCCGCTGGACAGGATGCCTCGCATTTCCCACAGAGGTGGCAGTAGATGGGTTGAATGGCGGCGCCGTAGCCTTTCAGGATGAGTCGATCGACATAATTGAAACGCATCCCCATGACCGCTACGTCTTCCCTGAGCTCTGCAGTATCCCGCATGCCGGGTATGGCCGCGGTGACATTCCTGTCCTGAAGTACCCACTTGAGGGCTGCCTGGTGGGGGCTGATCGGTCCCAGCGCGTCTGTTTTGTACCCACCCGCCTGGGTTTTCATTGCAACGATGCCGATCTTTGCTTTTGCCGCCCTGGCAATGGCCTCTCCGACATCGGCGCCGCTCTTGAAGTTGTACGCCACGAGGGCCATGTCGAAGAACCGCGCGGGGTCGTCCACGAGGGCATTGAGCACCTCCGCCTGGTTCGTGTGCGTGGTCACGCCGAAGAAACGGACCTTTCCCTGTTCCCTCAGTCTGACGAGGGCCTCCCGGGTTTCCGGATTAAATACCCGGTCCCTGTCGTCGAGGCCGTGGAGCTGAATGACATCGATATGATCGGTCCCCAGGGCCTGGAGGCTGTCCTCCACGTCCCTGAATATGGCCTCTTTCTTTCTCGACGAGGATTTTATTTTTGTCGCAACATACACCTTGTTGCGCCTGCCCTTCAGGGCCTGGCCGACGATCTCCTCGTTGCGGCCGCTCATATAGCGCCGCGCCGTGTCGACGTAGTTGACGCCGTGATCAAGAGCCATCGCGATCACCTCCGGCTCGGGTGTCAGCATGGCCCCGAAGCTCACGACGGTGATTTTCAATCCCGTTCGTCCCAGGGTGCGGTAAACCGGCTTTGGAAAAACGAAGGGCTCCGTCGCCGAAAGCCGCGCGGCGCCGGCAATCCCCTCCCATCCGAGCAGCGCCGATGTGGACCCTATCATCCCCAGCCTCAGAAAATCCCGTCTGTTCATGTATCTCCACCCCTGTGCCATCATGTGATTTCCGATTCCGATACGGAATATACCATATTTTGACTTGAGGTGCCCTGACGGATTTTCACTCTGCGATGGGCATCCGGCTCTGCGCCCCCTCTTCCTCGTGGTGCTCATGGCTTCGCATGATCAAAATGAGGACGATGGAACAGGTCATCATCACCGCAAGAACGTAGAAGGTGTCGTTGAAGGCCATCATGGAAGACTGTCTCAGAAGTCCCCTGTAGATGGTACCCAGGCTCCCGGGATCCAGCAGGGCGGGCGCAAAACCCTGGTCCTGGAGGGTCTGGGCAACCTGCGGGAGGGCGGTCTGGAAATTCCTGTCCAGGAGGCTCATGTTGCCTGCGAGATGCGAGTGATGAACCTGCACCCTGCGAGAGAGGATGGTCGATGCAATGGCCACACCGAAGCTTCCCCCGAGCATCCGGGTGAAATTGAAAATGGATGCCGCGTTCCCCATGTCCTCTTTCCTGACCCACGACATGGTGAGCGTCATCAGGGGGATGAAAAGAAAGCCCATGCCGAGTCCCATGATGATCCGCGGCCATACAATCGCGTCGAAATCGGCGTAGAGACTGAAATGCGACATCATGAATATCGAAAAGGCGGTCACGGCTATACCGGAGCCGAGGAGGCCTCTGGGGTTCACTCTCGTGACAAGCCTTCCGGCGATGGGCATGGCAATCATCGTCATGAGCCCCCCGGGGCCGAGGACCAGCCCGGCCAGAAACGCCGTGTACCCCATCAGGGTCTGAAGGTAAATCGGCAGAAGAACGATGCTCCCGAAGAGACAAAAGAAGGTGAAGAACCCGATGATGTTCCCCGCGGTGAAGGCCGGGTTCCGGAAGACCCTTAATTGGACCACGGGATTCTCCGCAAAAAGCTCGTTGATGACAAAGACGGCGACGGCCGCGAAGGAAATGATGCACAGCCAGAAAATGAAAGTGGAAGCGAACCAGTCTTCCCTTTGTCCCCGGTCCAGCATCACCTGCAGGCAGCCGATCCCGACGGTGAGGAGCGACAGACCCAGGTAGTCGATCTTCATCTTTCTCCTCTCCACGTAGGAGGGATCCACAATGAACGAAAGGGTCATGAGGATGGAGACGATCCCGATCGGTATGTTGATGAAGAAAACCCAGTGCCAGGACCAGTTGTCCGTGATCCATCCGCCCAGGAGAGGTCCGATGATCGGCCCGAACATCACCCCCGTGCCGAAGATGGCCATGGCCATGCCGTGCTGTCGGGGCGGGAACGTCTCGAGCAGAATCGCCTGCGAGAGCGGCTGGAGGGCGCCGCCCGCGGCGCCCTGGAAGACCCTGAAGATGATGAGGGCGGGGAGGCTCCAGGAAATACCGCAGAGGAGTGAGGTCAATGTGAAGAAAAAGACGGAGCCTATCAGGTAGCGCTTTCTGCCGAAGAGCCGGCTCAGCCACCCGGTCATCGGGATGACGATGGCATTTGCCGCAAGATAGGACGTGATGACCCAGGTGGATTCGTCGATCCCGGCGGAGAGGCTCCCGCGGATGTGAGCGAGGGAAACATTGACGATAGAGGTATCAATGATCTGGACAATGGTGGGAAGCATGACCGTTACGGCGACGATCCACTTGTTCATAGGACCCACTCCGCCGGTCAGTGATCGGTCAGGATCGTCGGCACGACGGACATGCCGATGCGCAGAACCGGTGCCGGGTTGTTCGACTCGTCCAGCACGATCCGGACGGGGATTCTCTGAACCACTTTCACGTAGTTGCCCGTGGCATTTTCTGGGGGGAAAAGCGAAAAGGCCGACCCCGTGCCCGCCATGATGCTCTCCACTCTTCCCTGGAGGACCTTGCCGGGATAGGTGTCCACCTTGATCCGGACCTTCTGCCCGGGTTTCACCCGCGTCAGGTCCGTCTCCTTGTAATTGGCCGTGATCCAGACATCCCCCGGCGCAAGGGACACGACAGCCAGCAGTGGCTGGCCCGTCTGAACCCGGTTTCCGGCCTCCACATTTCTCTTGGTGACATACCCGTCGGCGGGGGCCAGGACCTTCGTGTAGCTCTGGTTTAGCTCCGCGCCCTGCAGGGTGGACTGGGCCTGGCGGATAATGGCCTTCTGCGTTCCCAGGGATGCCTCCGTCTTCTTTACGACTTCCCTTGATAATTTGAGTTGTGCCTGGGCCACCTCGAGGGCGGTCTTCTTCTGATCGAAAAATTCCTTCGTGACCAGATCTTCTTTGACGAGAGAATCGGCCCGCTGAAAGTCGATCTCCGCCTTGCGGAGCAGGGATTCCTGCGCTTCAAGGCCGGCCCGTGCGGAATCGAGGGAGGCCTGGAGCTCGATGAGCTGATGCCTTGCCGCCTCCAGGCTGGCCCGTGATTCCAGCACCCTCACCTCGTAATCGGCCGGATCGATCTCAACGAGCGTTTCCCCCTTCTTCACCATCTGGTTGTCCGTGACGTGCAGGATTTTGACCGTCCCGGGGATCTTCGAGGCCACGAGATACACGCGGCCGTCGACAAAGGCATCGTCCGTGCTGACGTGGGTTTTCCGGTACTCGAAATAAAAGAGTGACGAGACGATGATCACCGCCAAAATAACAGCCAGCGCAGAGAAGACAAGAATCTTCCTCTTCCTCTGAGTCCGGTTGTTTGAGTTCGGGCCTTCACCCGCGCCCGTCGCCTCGGTCATGAAAAATCTCTTCAAGCGGTTTGAATGACTTGTAATTTAAGCCTTTGCACGTGATGTCTACTGAAATCTGTCCTGCGAATGCGTTAATGTTATTGAATATCAGAAACAATTTTCCAATTCAATTATTCTTTTGGGGATACTGCGCAGGCCATGACCCGCCGACCCGGTTTTTCAGTGACCACTACCCGGCCGGAGAGCCCCATTGATTCACCGCATCAACTGTGCTAATAATTCCCCCGTTCCTGCCCAATGACAAAGGCAACCGTTACCAGACGAACATCACACCGTACGACCGTTACGCACATGCCGAATCGGCAAATATCGGCCTCTTTTCGGGCGGCTCAGAATGCAGATGGAACCCCCGGGTCCGGGTTTGCACTGTGGCCGTTCATGCTGGCGGTCGCCCTTCTGCTTCTGTGTGTCGCCTGTAACGCGCCGTCGCCGTCACCCGCAACACCCCAGAGAGAAGCAGGGGTTGAAAAACCACAGGTGGCAAAGCCGGACGTCGGCTTTGCGTCCCGACAGAAATGGATCGATCACTACCAAAAACACGGGCGTGAGTTCGGGTCAATTTCAAAGGAGCAGTATCTGCTGAAGGCCCAGGAACTCCGCGACCACCCCGCGGGCGGCGACATCCTCGAGCATATCCGGCCCGACGGCGTGATCACGCGCTTCGACCGGGCCACGGGCGACTTCATTGCATTCAATGCCGACGGCGTGATCCGGACCTACTTCCGGCCGAACGACGGCGAGGCCTATTTCCGCCGCCAGGCCTTCAGGCGTCATTAACCACCGTGCCTTTTGAAAGGTAGAGAGATGGTCAAGAAAGATCCCGTATCGGATTTCCTGAAGGAAAGGGGCTGCCCCGCACATGTGATCCGGGGCGGCCTGACGGGCCTCATCGAGAGCTGGGAGGCCACCCTCGAGTCCGTGGAGAAGGGCTACGGTCTGGGCCTGGACGACTACCTGAACGACATGGACGGAAGACAGCTGATGGAAGAGGCCCTGGGCATCGCACCGGAAAAGGACAAGAAGAAGTTCACGGATCGCCTGCGACAGGCCGACGCACGCATGAAGAAACTTCTCGTTCCTGCGGGCAAGTGCCTCTGGGGGGACGAAGTCGCGGAGTCGGAGGGCTGGTCCACGAGGAAAAACTGGTGGTACTTCATGAAACCGCTCAAGGGCGGCAGCGATCTTCTTGAGGAGATCGAAGACCTCTGAGGCCACGCGGGATATCGGTTCTTGTGTCCGGGGGTTTTTTCTGTTACGTATTTTTCCTTGATTTTCTCTTTTAGACGAACTGAACAGGAAAGGAGATGAAGATGCAGGGATTATTCACCTTGACACCGGCGGAATCAAAGAGGCTTCTCGGAAAGGCCCTCGCGGCCCTGCCCGACGTGCAGAACGCAAAAACAAACGGCTACCTCCTCGTCAGCCGGGGCTCGACGACGGCCTACGTGGCGGAGGAACTCCTGGGGGAGAAAGTAGCAAAGGACAGGCTGACAGCCGGGCAGATCATCCGGGGGGTGCTCTGCGTGCTGAGCGCCGAGGAAAGATCAAAGCCCATCACCTTCCACAAGAATCAGGTGCACCCCGTCGAGCCGGGGACCGTTCTCGACAAGCTCTCGCCCGGTGACATGCTCATCAAGGGGGGCAATGCCGTCGATGCCTTTGGAAACGTGGGCGTGCTCATGGCGAGTCCCGCGGGCGGCACCATGGGCCAGTTCTACATGGCCATGAAGGCCCGGGGCCTTGAAATCATCTACCCTGTCGGTCTCGAAAAACTGATCCCCTCCGTCGAGGAGGCGGCGAGGTACGGCGGAACCCTTTCGCTGGGCCGGACCATCGGGGCACGCGTGGGGATGGCCTGTGTCGCCGACGGCAGGGTCTTCACGGAGATTGAGGCCATCGAGAGCCTCTTCGGTCTCGACGCCGTCTGCTACGCCGCAGGCGGATGGGGGGGTGCCGAAGGGTCCGTGACGCTCATCGTCGAAGGGCCCGGTGAAGATGTGAACCGATGTCTCGATTTCATGGAGCAGAAAATCAAGGGGGAGCCTCCTCTTCCCGGTGTGAAGGGACCCTGCAAGACCTGCCCTATCCCCTGCAGCTTCCGGGGAAAGGACGTGAAAGAGCTGCCCGATTATCTGAAATAGCGGCACGGGGAGGAATGCATGAAACTGAAAGTGGGGAGTAAAGCACCGGATTTCACGTTGCCAAGCCATCTGGGCCGGAAGATTAGGCTAAGTTTTCTCTACGGCAAAGGACCCATCGTGCTCGCCTTCTTCCCCCTGGCATGGACGCCCATCTGAACGAACCAGATCCCGTCTTACGAGGCAGAACTCGCCAAGTTTGCGGGATTGAATGCCCAGGTCCTGGGCGTCAGTGTCGACCACATCCCCTGCCTGAAGGCGTGGGCCGAGAGCCTCGGCGGGATTTCATTCCCGCTGTTGAGCGATTTCAATCCTCTCGGGGCGGTGGCCGGGAAATACGGCATCAAGAGAAAGGAAGGTCACTCGGAACGGGCGATCTTTGTCCTCGATGAAAAAGGGATCATTCGCTACATCGATGTGCACGACATCAATGACCGGCCGAGCAACAGGGTGCTCTTCTCAGAACTCAAGAAGATTGTCGGTGCGAAGAAGAAATCCTGAAGGTGTTTGAATCCGCGAGGGAAGGTTGAATGAACCGTCATGCGATGATGCTGGTTGTGTATCTCACGGCCCTTTTTCTTTTATCGGGCTGCGCCGTAGAAGGGTCAAAATATTCGGAACTGAGGCCTTCCATCACCCCCGTTCAACCCGACATGGGGAGGATTTATTTCTACAGGCTGGCAGAGGCCGTCGGCTCGCCCTTTCAGCCATCGGTCATTCTCAACGGCGAGGAGGTCGGAAAATCCACGCCGGGGGGCTTCTACTACGTCGACCGCCGTCCCGGCAGCTACAAGGTTTATCTTTCGAACGAGAAAGAAAAAATAGTGGAGTTTTCGCTCGAACCGGGCCAGGCGCGATACATCCGGCTGTCCGTCGCCCTCGCTGCTGTCACTTACCGCGTGTACCCGGAACTCGTGGCGAAGGATTTCGCCGAATCGGAGATGAGGTCACTTCATCATTTAAAATGAAAAAAAGCATCCACAGAAGGCTCTGAAAAGGGCATGACGGGTTGCCCTCGATCCCGGACCGGGCGGCTCGGGAATCGGGGGTCGTCGGTCAACTGCTGAAATCCTCGATCCGGACGAGGTACCACGTTGCGTCGATCTTCTTGAATCTGTAATAGACCAGGACGCGGTTATCTTTTCCCTTTAATCTCAGGGCGGATTCATCGGAGCCGTCCTGGGCCGTCTTCATGATGGCGATATCCCATTCCCTGGGGTTGAAATCGGTGAACTTCCACTCCTTCCTCGAAATTTTTTTCTTCTGGGCCGTCTCCGCATCCTCGCCATCCTTATAAATGCAGACCTTCAGTGGAAACCGCGTGTGATCGCGCTGGAACTTCCTGGAGGACTTGAAGTGGATGTAAAAGGCCTTGAAGGGGTCCGCATCCTCCACGTCCTTCTTGAGGCTCCATCCCGTGTCGTAATCGAAAGACCTTGTGACTTTGCCGGCCTGGTCTTTGCCCGTTTCCGCGGTCATGACTCCCTTGTCGTCATAGGCGTACTCCGTCCAGAGGGTGACCCTGCCGTTTTCTTCCGTGTAATCCTTGATGAGCTTTCCACTTTCATTGTACAGGCGCTCCTGGAGGTGAACGACATGACCCTTTGCATCTTTATCGACGGACTTCGTCACCCGGCCGGCTTTGTCATGGGCCAACTCCCTCGAACGGATGATCTTTCCGTTGCCGTCCTTTCTCGTCTCCCGGATCCGGCGGCCCCGGTCATCGTATTCCCTCTCCGTCCACCCCTGGACTGAGCCGTCGTCGCCCGTGTGGTACTCCTTGACAACGCCGCCGGGTTTCGCGCTGCAGCTTTGGCCCATCGCCTGCTGAGATGCGAGGATAACCGCCAATGTGATCATCCAGCCCACTCCAATCATCCATGTCGAAGAACCAGAACTTTTTTTCATAGAACCTCACCGATGAGCGTTGTGTTTTAAGGCTTCCAAGGACAAATCAATGCAACACATCTGCCAGAATGGGGGAACCGGCAAAACCTTTTTTCCCCATTTTTGCCCTGGTTGAGGGCCCAGCGGATTTAAAACCGCTTGCCTGCCTCCGCAAAAAAAGCTATTTAAAAACCACAATTCTTTAAAGGGGTTTGCGGTTATGCTTCAAGCTGAAATTTTCAATATGGCCCTTCTGGTCATCACTTTGCTTCTGTGGGGGACGACACCCCTCATGGAAAAGATCGGCCTCCGGGAGGTCGATCCCCTCATCGGTGTCTTTATTCGCAGCGCAGCCGTCGTCATTGTTCTCGCCGTCATCTTTCTCTTCTCCGGCCGGTACGGGGAACTGGCCAGGGTCTCCCCGAAAAATCTCGTCCTATTCGCCGGAAGCGGCATCATGGCAGGGCTCGTTGCCATGTGGACCTACTTCTATGTCCTCAAAAGCGGGATGATGTCGCAGATTGTACCCATCACGGCCTCGTACCCGCTTGTCACGGCACTCCTTGCCTTCCTTGTTCTCGGCGAGAGTTTCTCCATCCCGCGCGTCGTCGGGATTATCATGACGGTGACGGGGATCATCCTTATCAAGCAAAGCTGAAGGGATGAACCTTGAATCCCTCACGAATCTGATATAATCTACACGAAAATCCCCTCGGAGGATCTCCCATCGATGAAAACGGCCCGTCTCGAGACGATCAAGCGGATCCGGATCCTCGCCCACATGATCCAAGAGAACATGACGACGGACAACCTCTCTGACCTCATCTTCGCGCAGAACGAAATGGAAAAGCTGATCATTCAGTTCCACGAGGAATTCCCGGATCTCATGACAGCCGGCCAGTTCAGGGGCGCAAAGGACGACTACAATGCCTTCCTGGACCTCGTCGATGCGGCTTACGCGGAGGAGGTTGAAAGGTCCGTGAAGAGGACGGGGGTGTGAAAACAGGAACGGCAAATCTACCCCTCCACGGGGGAAAAGCCCCCGCCTGGCTCTTCAGCCGGATGAAGAAACTGGCCGCGGAGATCGCCCGCCTGATCCTCTATGATTTCGGCCCCGACGAACTCCTGCGGAGACTTTCAGACCCCTTCTGGTTCCAGGCTTTCGGGTGCGTGCTGGGCTTCGACTGGCACAGCAGTGGCCTCACCACCACAACCTGCGGCGCCCTCAAGGAGGGCCTCCGGGGGATGGAGCACGAGATCGGTTTCTTCGTCGCCGGCGGGAAAGGCCGGGTGTCCCGCAGGACACCCGACGAGATCCTTCACTTCGGAAAGCACATCAACCGGGATCCTGAAACCCTCGTCTACGCGAGCAGAATATCCGCCAAGGTTGACAGCGCAGCCGTCCAGGACGGCTACCAGCTCTACCACCACGTTTTTTTCTTCGACCGGGACGGCAGATGGGCCGTCGTCCAGCAGGGCCTGAACGATCAAAGCCGCTACGCCCGGCGCTACCACTGGCTCGGTCTCGACAAGGTCGATTTCGTCTGTGAACCCCACCAGGCCGTCTGCTGCGATAAGAAGACCGCCACCCTGAACCTCGTCGCCCGAGAGGGGGAGGAAAACCGCCGGGCATCCGCCCGGATTTCCATTGAACACCCGGACAGGGTCATCGAGGAGTTCAAAAAGATCCAGACCCTCCTACTGCCTGCCCGGCATGATGTGACCCCCGACCTGATCGGCCCTGAGTATTTCCACAGAATCCTGCTCAGGACCTATGAGGAGCAGCCCGATGGTTTCCAGAGTCTCCTGGGCCTCCGTGGGGTTGGCCCGAAGACCTTGAGGACCCTTTCCCTCATGGCCGAACTCATTTATGGCGCGAGGCGGTCATTCCGGGATCCCGCCCGCTTCAGTTTCGCCCACGGCGGCAAGGATGGCCACCCCTACCCGGTGGACCGGGAAACCTATGACCGTTCAATTATTTTCCTCGAAGAGCTTATAAACTCGGCGAAAATCGGGCATTCCGAGAAAAAAAGGGCTTTTGAAAGACTGAAGGCCTACTGCAGCGGGAAGAACAAGCCCTGAGAGGAGTTTCGACCCCTATGCCTGAAATCGGCTGAGACAGACTGGTAAGTTATATAAATAATTGTAATCATTATGAATAAATAGTTATTGACACCGGAATCCCCATCGTCTCAGAGGTTTTAGAAGCTACCGACTGAAGACCATCTGCGCTCCTCTATTGCGCTGCACTAAATAATCAGCAAAAAACAGTATTTATGGACGTTTGATATTATTCATTACATTGTTATAATTTAATTATTTAAATATTCGAACAGGATGTTGCAATGCACAAATTTCCCTTGACAAATTTCTTTCTGTGATTATAATTGAGAGTAAATAAAAAATTCGTTGGGTGTAAGAATAATTTTTAGCCCTGGCGCCCAAGGGATTCAGCGCCCCGGATCCCCCTATCCCTCGACTGGCCTTGCTTCCAGCGATCGATAAAAATGCTTGACAGATACAACATCTTGGGGTACCATTCGCCCAAACCTACAAGATGTAGATAAGTGTTTAAGAGGTCTTTCCCTGCCCGGGATGAACTCATGAATTTATATAAAAGTTTCAGTTGATGGGTGGGGTTATTGAAAAACTTGACAGCATAGTGTATACAGGCTACCTTAATACGGCACCAAGAACGCTGATGTTAAAATTTGCGTTACCCTGATTGTGAGGATGAATACTCCGTCACTGAAAAAACCATAAATATCCAATTCATAGTTTTATCCCACCCCAGCCGTCTTAATTAATTCTACCAATTTTTATTCGCGGGATTCTTGTTAACGAGAGGAGCGCCTCTCGGTTGCTGGTGGGTAGAATGAACATGGATTATGGAGGGAAAAGGATGAAAAAACCAAAAATATTCATAGTATTATGTGTGCTGGCTTTTGTCATTTTTCTCCTCGTGTACCCAGGTCGCGTTGTACCCGAGGCCCTTTTTGACGATTTTTACTGCCGGGACATGATCATCCGGCAGATCACCCAGCACCTGAAACTCAAAAACGCGAAGATGCCCGAAGACCAGCTCCACCTGACTGCAAACACCCTCTATGAAGCCTCGCGAGAGAATGACGTGGATTATCGCCTCGTGCTGGCCATCATGGAGGCCGAGAGCAACTACGACCATGGCGCAGTGTCAAGCATGGGGGCCAGGGGCATCATGCAGATCCGGCCCATTCTGGCCGAGTTCCTGTCCAAGGACGTGGGGATCACATTAACCGATGAGAAAGACCTGCACGAACCTGACTATAACATCAAGTTAGGCGTCTACTACCTGTCTTGGTTGAACAACCGCGGCTTCGATAACACAAAGCTTATGATCCATGCCTACAATGTGGGCCATAACAAGGCGCGGGAGGAGCGTTCTAAGAATCCAAGTCCCAACACACGCTACGTAAAGGAAGTTCTCAAGCAGTACCAGAGTAACCTGTCGAGGTTTCCAGAACTCTGAGTTCTTTCTCTTCTGAATATGTCTTTTAGACCCGCAAAAAGACGCCAAAGGGCCTCTTCTTTCCCTTCTCCAAAAATAATAACCAATAAAATCAATTAGATAGAATAAATGCTCACGGGGACTGGTGCGTTTGTCCAGGGGCGGGCAAAAAATTACAGGGAAGAATTCAGGTTGTCATGCCGCTTCTACGATCATCCAGAGAACGACAACACCCCTGACCGACCATGCAGCCGTACGAATCCAGTTTGTGCGGACCAGGAACCGGTGGGCCTCCGCATCGAACCCATGGGTAAGGACCTTGTGCTTGGGAACCTGTAATAAAAAGGTTGAAGCCCAGATAAGGACGAGAAGACCGAGGCTCACAGGGGGAAGGCTGTGGCAACCCCCGTCGGGGGGTGCCACAGGATGATTAGGGCTGTTGCGATCTCCGTGAGCATGGCCGGGATCACAACCCCGCCAGTTCTCCCCATGTTCAAGGCCTGATAAGCAGCAACGCTGTCCGGTCCGACCCTTGCGAGTAAGGGGTAGTGAACGATCTGAGCATACCAGATGACGCCCACCATGAGCCAGGTGGCAGCCGCCTGCAAAAGTAAAACAAGTTTCATCATCCCCGTCACTAAGAGTCACATACGCCTGAAGGGCAGCTACGCACAACTCACAACGGCTGTTCCAGGGCCTGAATGACTGCCTCGGCGGCACGCCGTCCCGACACCATCGCCCACTGCAGGGAGGCGACGTTGCGGTATTCCCCGCAGGTGAAGAGCCATGGCAAGACCTCCACATGCGGTGCCGTGGGATCCGGCATAGGCGGAGACTGCACGGGAAGGGCATGGGGTATGCGGTAGATGCGAAGGAGTTGCCACTTCTCAACACCGGGCCCGAACCAGCTTTGGAGCTGTGCCTTCACCAGTACCTCGAGGTCTCCGTCACCCTCTTCGCGTATTCCGATGATCGTCGTCGCCACGAGATGCTGACCGCTGGGTGCATAGGAGGGTGAAACGAGACTCGGCACGCAGAGATTGTTCACGGGTTCGCTTCCCTCTGCGTTGAGCACGAGAAGCGGCTCGGGGATCGGCGGTTTCTCACAGGCAAAATAAAGACCTGTCATCCCCCGGGATGGCGGGATCTCCTTCTCGCCGAGGAGCCGGGCAGTCTCCGGTCCCTCCGTCGCGATGACAACCGCCCTGCCCTTCAAGACCTCGCCGCCCCCCAGCCTCACGCCTTGTTCCTCGATGGATTGAACCCGTGCCCCCGTTCTGATGGAACCCTCGGGAAGCCTGGAAGCGAGCTGTTCCGGTATGGCCCCCATGCCGCGAGCCGGCAGTGCTGTCCCCCCCGCTGAAAACATCCGGAAACCGAATTCAAACATCCGGCTCGACACGTCCAGGTTCCTGTCAAAGTACACACCGGACAGAAAGGGGCGATAGAAGCGGTCGATGATGTTATCCGTGAAGCCGGATTTCTTGAGGGCCTGCAGGGTGGTTGCCTCCCGCCTTCGATAGAGGTCCGGAATCGTGCCCTGACGGGTGCGCCGCCGGAGCAAGGCTATCCGCATCTTGTCGCCGAAGGTGCCGATCGGGGAAAGCATTGTTGCCAGGGCATCCTTTGGACGGCGTGCGGTATCAACGAAGCGGTAGAAATGGCCGTCGTACCGGATCAGGGCGCCGGGCGAAAAATACCGGAGATTCAGGGACCCGTAATGGAGCATGAGCTGTGCCTCGGGGTAAGCCGTCAGCAGCACCTGAAACCCCCGGTCGAGAAGGAATCCATCCACCTGATCGGTCCGTACACGGCCCCCGACCCCGTCGGAAGCCTCAAGGAGAAGCACGGATAACCCGCCCTCGCGGAGACGCAGTGCGCAGCAAAGACCCGAAAGCCCGGAACCGATGATGATCACGTCAGGACTGGACATGTTGGCCCCTCCTCTGGCTATTCGTTTGTGCCGATTCCCGTTACAAATTTTCAGATAAACCTCTGAATGAGAAACATTCAGGATCCGTCACGGATGGTGCTTGCTTCGCGATGTTTTTAGTCGGACCCATTCCTGTCCTTCGCCATCCACTGACCATCAGCCACTAACCACCGCCTTTGATCCGTTTGTCACAGGCCGATTTCGTCGCTGATCTCCCGCATGGCGTTCAGGCTCAATTCCACGAAGGCATCCAGGGGAAGGCCGATCTTTTCGCATTCCATGATGATATCCCGGTTGACGGAGGCCGCAAATTGCTTTTCCTTCATCCGTTTCACGACGGACTTGGGCTTCACACTGGCGATCTTCTTGTCGGGATAGACAAGGGTTGTGGCAATGATAAGACCCGTGATCGTCTCACCAGCAGCGAGGGCATGCTCAAATTCGGTGCTTCTCTTCCTATCGCGGCTGACTTCGTTATGCATGACAACCGCATCGATCACCTCGGGGTCAATGCCTTTTTCCTTGAGGATCTTTTCTGTCTCCAGCGTGTGGAGCGAAAGATCGGCATTGCAGGTTTCCACGTCGAGGTCGTGGAGAAGCCCCGCAAGGCCCCACTTTTCTTCGTCCCGACCGAGCTTTCTGGCCAGGGCCCTCATCACCGCCTCCGCTGCATAGCAGTGCGCGAGCATCCGGTCGTTTTTTACGAAACTTTTGAGAAGTTCTAAGGCTTCATCTCTTTTCATCACCTGTCACCAACCTCCTTGTTTATAAAAACAAACATCGAAAGATCGTTGAATATGCAACCCTGGACGGCCCCTCAACGCCTGTACGAGGCTCGAACATCCCGGATTCCCACCCAGAGGATGACCAGAGAAAAAAGGATCCTCAGTTCCCTCTCGGGGACAAGGTGTGCTATCGCCCCCCCGAGGTAAGTCCCCACGAGGACGCCCGCGATCAGGAAGAGAAGGACATCTTTTCTCACATTACCCAGCTTGCGGTGCGTCCAGGATCCCACCACCGCCGGTGGGACCATGGCGGCAAGAGAGGTCCCCTGGGCCATGTACTGGTTCATACCCATGAGCAGGACCAGGACCGGGGTCATGATCCCGCCGCCCCCGACGCCCATGAGCCCGGCGAGAAAGCCGACGATAATGCCTGACACCAGGAGAATCGTTATCCCCGTCCAGCCGGCAACCGAAAAGGCGGCGACGACCGGGAGATAGGGCTTCGCGAGCATCAGGGCAGACATGGCGATCAGAAAGAAACCGAAGGTTCTCCTGAGCATCTTCTCGCTGAGTCGTCTCGTGTACCGGGCCCCAAGGGCAGACATGAAACCCGCGGTGATTGCCAGGACCGCGGCAGCAGAGTGGTTGACGGAGCCGTGCATGGCGTATGTCACGGCACCGACCAGGCCGGTGAAGACTACGGCGAAAAGGCTTGTTCCGTGGGCCTGGTGCTGGCCCATCCTGAGAAAGACCACCAGGAGGGGAATCATGATCATCCCACCGCCGATACCGACCAACCCCCCCAGAACACCCGCGTTGAAACCGATCAGAAATCCCACGATTTCGATTGCGCCGAGATTCAACGATCTCCCCCGATGGATCCCCTGAATCCATGAACCGGGATCTCATTTCCCCTTGTAATTTTCCGGACGCCAATCTATTAAACACTCGGCAATTGAAGATACGGTTTTACGATCGAAAAAGCGAGTATAAAAAAATGGACTGGCTGTTCTTCTCGCTTCTGTCCGCTGTGAGTCTCGCCACGGCTGACGCCGTCACGAAGAGATATTTCAGCAACTCCTCTGCCTACGAGATGGGGCTGGTGAGGCTCTTGAGTGCCCTGCCCTGGCTTGTCCTGTCCCTCCTTTTCATCCCATGGGTCAAACCCGACAGGGTTTTCTTTCTCTGCATCCTTGTCGGGCTACCGCTGGAAGCAACGGCCTTCTTCTGTTACATGAAGGCCATCAAGTCGTCGCCTCTCTCCCTTACACTTCCGTTTCTGGCCTTCACACCGGGTTTCGTTATCCTCACGGGATGGCTGGTCCTCGGCGAGAACATCACAACGGGCGGACTCTTGGGTATCGTCCTCATCGTCATCGGTTCCTACGTGCTCAACCTGTCAAAGATAAATTCTGGGTTTCTCGATCCCTTCAGTGCCATCCTCAGAGAACCCGGCTCGAGGCTCATGCTGCTTGTATCCTTCATCTACGCCTTTACTTCCGTGATCGGAAAGCTTGCCGTCCTGCACTCGAACCCCTATGTCTTCGGTGCCCTCTACAACATCGCGCTGACTACGTTGATGGTAGCCCTGATCCCGTTCTCCCGGGCGGCGGATCCTATGAGGGGCTTCATGAAGAAGCCCCTCGCCGGGGTCATCCTGGGTGCAACGGTGTCGCTATCCGTCTTCAGCCACTTCATCGCCATCTCCAAGATTGAGGCCGCTTACATGATATCGGTCAAGCGCACAAGCCTCATCTTCGGCGTGCTTTATGGCGCGTGGCTGTTCCGGGAGGAGAAGATCATCGAGCGTCTCACCGGTGCCGTCATCATGCTCATCGGCGTCTTCCTGATCAGCCTCTACGGGTAGCCACAGGGCCCTGCCGACCGCCAAAAAAAAGGCCGCTTCACGCGGCCCCTTCTGTTCGATCTTTTATTTCCTGATTACATTCGTCGCTTTTCAATTCAAAACTCAAAACTGGACGTGTTGATACTCGTTAACAAGAGCTTAAAAAGTTACGGCCTTTATTTTTTCTCAAACAGATTTATGTACTCGCCGTAGCCCTCCTTCTCCAGATCCGCCTTCGGGATGAACCGAAGCGCCGCCGAGTTCATGCAGTAGCGCTGCCCCGTCGGTGCGGGCCCGTCAGGAAAAACGTGGCCCAGATGGGAATCGCCGTGCCTGCTTCTCACTTCGGTCCTGACCGTAAAGAGCTTCCGGTCCTCTTTCTTCGTGACGTTGTCCGGCTCCAGGGGTTTCGTAAAGCTCGGCCAGCCGGTGCCGGAGTCGTACTTGTCGAGCGAACTGAAAAGAGGCTCGCCGGACACGATGTCAACGTAGATCCCGTCCCTCTTGTTGTCATGGTATTCATTTTTGAAGGGCGGCTCCGTGCCCTCGTGCTGTGTCACCTCGTACTGAAGCGGTGTGAGTTTCTTTTTCAGGGTGGCGTCATCGGGCTTGGCGTAGGGCTTCTTCCTCTCCGGATTGCTGCCTGGGTTCGAACCCGCCTTCTTCCTGTCCGCTCCCCAGGTCTCATCGAGGAACTTGTCCCGACCGGAGCCCGATCGGTAGATCTGATACCTGAAGGGGCTCTTCTTGTAGTAATCCTGGTGGTAGTCCTCGGCCTCGTAGAACTTTGAGAACATCACAATCGGCGTGACGATGGGCTTTTTCAACTTCCCGGATTTTTCGAGAGCCTCCTTCGATTTCTCCGCAATGCGCTTCTGCTCCTCGTCGTGGTAGAAAATCGCCGTGCGGTACTGGGATCCCCGGTCAACGAACTGCCCGCCCGCGTCCGTCGGATCCATATGCCTCCAGAAAACCTCCAGGACCTGCTCATAACTTACCTTTGCAGGATCATAGTAGACCTGCACCGCTTCGTAGTGGCCCGTCTTTCCAGTTGTGACCTCCTCGTAGGTGGGTTTTTCCTTTTGACCACCGGTATAGCCCGAGACGACTTTTGCCACACCGGGTACCTTTTCCAAATCGGACTCCACACACCAGAAACAGCCGCCCGCGAAGGTTGCAACCTTCAAATTTGTCTGCTCTTCTTTCATGGGTTTGTTCACCTCTTGTTTTTTTGCCTCTGTACCCTGACATCCGCCAAACGCGAATATCAACGAAAACATGACGATCAATATCTTCATGGGGATTCCTCTTTTTTGTCTCATACAGGACCCTGACATGGTCGGGTCAGGCATGGTTTTAGGTGAAATGTGTCTTGAATGACTTTACGGATGACCTCTCAAGCTGTTCCTCTACCGTCAATTTAATCACGAGTCCCCCGCATGACAAATGGATTCCTCCTTGACCCCTGTGTCCGCGTCGAAACGGTACCGAAAATAAGCCTGTTTTGTCCTCAAGAAACCGGCCTTTTTTACAGATAATAATAGATGACCTTTTCGAATGAACACTCCAATGGGGGGCTTCGGATCATGGAAGAAAAGTCATCGAAAAGAAAGAGAAAATGGCTCATCCCCCTTGGCCTGGGGATCGCCGCTTTTTGCGGGCTTGCCGCCTTTGCCGTAACCTACCTCGATGCCATCATCACAAAAGCCGTCAATCACTATGGCCCCAGGCTCACGAAGACGGACGTGAGGATCGAGGACGTACGGATATCGCTCCTCACCGGAAAGGCAAAGCTTAAGGACTTTTACCTCGGCAACCCCGGCGGGTTCAGGTCGGCCCAGGCCATGACGGCGGAATCTATCACCATCCGCATCGACGAGAAGTCACTTGCCGAAAGCACGGTCATCATAGACAGAATCGAGATCACCGGTCCCGAGATCACCTACGAGAAGGTTCTCGACACCGACAATTTCAAGGTCATCCTGAAAAATGTAAGACGGGCAACGGGACTGGGGAAAAACCCCGGCGACCCCGCCCGGGATAAAAAGATCCTCATCCGGAATTTCATCGTCCGGGGCGGAAAGGTCCATCTCGTGAAATCATCCCTCGGCGGAAACACCGTCAGCGCCGATCTCCCTGACTTCCATTACCGGAACAAGAGCAAAAAGGGGAAGCCGCCTTCCGAGGCCTTCGGCGAGATCTTCGAGGAGCTCTACGGACAGGTCAAGGGGCCCGTCGTCACGGCGGCCCTGGACCAGAGCGCACGGGACATTGGCAACGGCACGACCAACGGATTCAAATCACTGGTGAGCTCGATCTGGGGTCCTTCGACAACGAAAACCGAGAAGACGGCGGCTCCTTCCAACCAGGCTTCTTTCGCCCAGTCGTCAGCCATAGGAGACCCGTGAATGTGTGAAGGCGGCAAGCACCGTCAGGCCCCCCTGTGGCACTTACATCTGAGGCAATCAGACGAAATCAGGAAGTGATTGTCAAGGCAGGTAATAGAACACGGGAAGGATTCCCGCTTCGTGCATCCGGTCAATGATTTCAAGCGGGATGATGGCCCAGATGAACCAGACAACATCGAGGAAGGTTCGTCGATAAATCCCGACATTCACAGTGATCTTTTCGGGCTCATGGTACAGGGCCAGGTTTGGTATGAACCGGGGCACTCGTTTCATGTACTTGACATAGGCCTCCCCGTGGACCTCCATCATATTCCGCTCTTCATGAATCATGACAAGGCAGTAATGAATGAGAAAAACGCCGACGAGGACAGCAAGCAGCAATACATTCTTCGAGAAAAACCCGATCCCCGCTGCCCCGAAAAAACTGAAAAAGTAGAGGGGATGACGAACGGCGGAATAAGGACCGGCATCGACAAGCTCGTGAATCTTAAGACCTGCGATAAAGAGTGAGGCCCAGATCCTTCCGAGAACGCAGATGCTGATCAGGAAGATTCCGATTAACTCAAAAGCCGTATCGACCACAGAGGCGTGCTCCCACGAGTGATGGGTAAAAAGCAGGATCAGGATCAGGAAGACAGCAAAAACTCTGGTGATGGTCGTCCTGTATTTTCCAGCAAATTCAACGAACGCTGACATGGGAAACGCTCCCGGAGTTTTGTCCTGCCGCAGGGGGCCGATTCATAACACAGGCGGCGAATATTTTCACGGATAAAAAATTCCGTGGCATCTGTCATTGAGAAAGTTCTCTCCGGCCGACAATCAAACGCTGGATGGCCGTGAGGTTGGTGAGAACGGCGAGGACGACGAGTGCCCCTTTGACGGTGCAGTTGTCGCAAGCCGAAAAGAGAAGACGGTTGAGCGGCGTATTGAAGATCGTCCCGATCATCAGCAGGATCAAACGATCGGGTCTCTGCATGAGACCCCGAACCTCCTTCTGACCGAGGCTTTCTCCCCTGGCTTTCACATAGCTCACCATGAGGGAGCCCATCAGAGCGAGCATCACGACGAAGAACATCCGGCCGCTGCGGAAATAAACGAGAAACCCGAAAAAGACGAAGAACTCAGCGTACCGATCCATCGTGGAATCGAAGAGCGCACCGGATCGCGAGGCCTTTCCCGTCAGTCTCGCGACCGTGCCGTCCAGTGGATCCATGATGCCCGAGAAAAATAGCACGATACCGCCCCAGAAAATCTCACCGAGCCCGAACAGAACCCCTGCCCCAATAGAGAAGAGCACACCGGCAACGGTGAGCACGTCGGGGGTGACCCCTATCCTGACCAGGGGCGCGGCTATCTTTTCCGCAAAAGCGTAGTAGCCTATCTGCGCCTTTCTTCGCCACCCTCCTTCTTCGTAGGCCACCGCTTCATCCCCTTTATTCGTCGGGCCTCCACTTCAGGCAGGCCCGGCTGTTTTGTGATGCAGTATAGGGAATCACACTTGCCCCTGTCAATGTCTAACCGGTTGATGAAAAAATACTTTTAACCTAACGGAACGTGCGCCTTCAAAGTGGCAAGACCTATGCATAAATATTGAGGAATTCCATATACCGCGAGAGCAAGTTATGCACAGTAAGGGCCGCATCCTGATCGTCGAGGACGACCCCTCCGTCCTTTCCATCCTCTCCGAGAATTTTGAAGCTGGCTTTCCCGAAGTGGTCACGGCGGAAAACGGCGCAGATGCCCTAATGAAATTCGTGCCTTATGATTACGACCTCGTCATATCGGACATCCGTATGCCTGAAATGGATGGCTTCAGCCTGCTCGAGAAAATCAGGAAAATGGACCCGGAAGTGCCTTTTTTCATGATGACGGGATTTCTCAATAATGAAACCGTTTCGAAAGCCATCCGGAAAGGTGCCGACGGTCTCATCCCCAAGCCCTTCCATTTCGAACAGTTGAAGACGAGGATCTTCGACCTTTTCGCGAACCGGCGTCAAAAAGAAAACCGGGATCTGTGGCGGGGTATCCTCTGGGGGTCAGCGGTCTCGGTCGCATTCTGGGTCATCACGGGAATCACCCTGTTTCTTTTCCTGAAGTGAAACTTCAATGAAGCGCCTATAAACTAAAAGTAATGTTGTAAATATATGCAAGAAAGAAAAGGTGAAAAAATAGGCTGGATAGGGGGATGGACAGGCGGCTTTATATGGCTTGTCCTTCTTTCTGTCTTGTGGCTGGCCCAGGGTAAGATGAGGCTTGCAACCGCGGGGATTGGCCTGGTTGCCCTTGCCATGCTCTGCATGATTCTACTGGCTCCGTGGAAACACCCGGAAACGAAGTACTGGAAGCTGATGCTCCCTCTTTACGCGGTGCTCATGACAGCTGTTGTTGTCGTTGTCTGGCTCGAAGGCGGGCCGGCAAGGCTCGGTTTGAGCGGCTGGTCCCTCCTGGCATGCCTGCCTCTTTTTCTTCCTTTCCTGACCGCAGGGCGGCGCACATGGACGATAAGAGGAGCCTGAAGCGACGCTTGAACATCTGCCCGTATAGAAAAGATAACACATGAGAGACGAAGACAAGTCACAGGAACAACTCATCAGGGAATTGAATTCACTCCGCCAGCGGGTGATGGCCCTCGAGCAGTGGATCGACGATCGGAAAAGAGAGGGGCACGCTGAAGGACTGCCGGAGCAGCAGGATATTCTGCCCGGACTGCAGAGCAACGCCCTGTTCAAAAACCACTTCGTGATCATGATCGCCCAGGCAAATCTGAGAAACTCCAAGTTTGCCCTGATGTTGATCGCCATAGACAACCTCGACGAGATCAAAAAATCCGCCGGAGACTCCATCGTCAACCCGGTGGTAAAGGCCGTCGCCAACCGCGTCACGAGCTCCCTGCGGAAGACGGACATCGTCACCCTGACGGATCAGAAAGAATTCGTGATCCTGATACCGGAGTATTCCTGGCTCGAGGTTTCCGTGAAGATCGCCCAGAGGATGCTCAAGTCCTTCGAGAAGCCCTTCATACTCAACGATCGGGAAATCCACGTGACGCTGAATATCGGCATAGCCGTTTATCCCGACGACGCCTCCGACGCAGACGCACTGATCAAGTGCGCCCAGGCGGCCCTCGGCTATACCCGTCAGGAGGAAAAACGGGCCTATGCCTATCATTTCTACAACCGAAAATTGAAGTAACGGCAGCTTCATCCTTTCTCGCTCTGCCTCTCGCCTTTAACCCTGCACTCTCAGGCTCATATCTTAATGTGGATGACGGGCAGCCCCAGGTGCTTGCGCTTCGTCTCGCCGAAGAGGATCGTCCGGTCGCGCACCGTGGGCTCGCCGCGCCTGCCCTTTCCTTTCACGTCGATGGTATGCGCCCCGCCGAGGTGCAGGGCGTGCTTGCCATACCAGCCTCGCACCACGTCAACGGCCTCGTAGAGGCGCCGGACGTTTTCCGCCCGGACGGGGCTTTCGAAGAGGGTGTACTGGACGGCGTCATCGGGTACAAGATCAACAAGGACAACGCCCGTGGCCCGGTAGAGCTCCCCCTCCCAGTAGACGAGGTCGAAGAGCCCGCGGAGGATCTCGCAGAGTTCCAGGGGGTGGGCCGAGGGGCGGATGAGCTTCGCCTCCGTCCCCTCGAAGTCGAAGTTCTGTTTCTTTAGAAAGGCAACAACCTTCCGGGCGGCGAGCTTGTAGCGCCGCGCCTTCATGCAGGCCGACTCCAGGTTTCGAAGCAACTGGGCGAAGAGGTAGTCCCGGTCGCTCGTGGCGGGGGAGAAGGTCTTCGTCTTGCTGATGGAGGCATAGTCATTCTTTTCCTCCGGCTCCACGGGGTAGCAGGACTCCCCGCGAAGCTCCCGCCAGATCTCCTGGCCCGGTTTCGTGAAGCGCTTTTTCACCACCTGCTCGGGAAGCTTCGCGAACTCCAGGGCCGTCCGGACCCCCATCTTCCAGAGATAATTCGTCGTGGCGCGGCCGATCCCCCAGATCGCCTCGACGGGCAGGTCCCGGATGTATTTCGGGATGTCCCGGCCGGGGATCATCGTGAAGCCGTCGGGTTTCTCGTGCTTGGAGGCCACCTTGGCGAGGACCTTTGAGACGGAGAGCCCCACGCTCACCGTGAAGCCGAGTTCCCGCTGGATCTCCTTCTTGATCTTGAGGGCAATCGTCTCATAGGAGGAGTGGAGCGGCCGCCGCAGGCCCGTGAGATCGGCAAAAGCCTCGTCGATGGAGTACTCCTCCACCTGGGGCGTGAAGCGCCGGACAATGCTGAACATCCGCTTCGAAAAGAGGCTGTAGGTCTCGTAGTCCGAGGGAAGGACGATGAGATCGGGGCAGATCTTCTTCGCCTCGATGAGGGAGACGCCGCGCTTGATGCCGAGCCTCTTGGCCGGGTAGCTCGCGCAGGCCACGATCCCGCGCTCGCCGCCGGTGATCAGGACCTTCCCCCTCAGTTCCGGGTGGATCACCTCCTCGCAGGAGGTGAAGAAGGCATCACCGTCCACGTGCAAAACGGCCCTCGGCCAGGAGTGGATGTTGAAAGCAAAATCCATATGGGTCCCTCTAAGTCTGTCTGAGTCTATCTAGGTCTATTTAGGCCTATTGGCCGCGAAGGGCTAAGAGTTATGGCCCAAAGGGTCACGGGTACCGGGTTCAGGGGTTAGGGCAAAGGAATGCTGCGCAATGTTGAGTTTTGAGTTATGAATTATGAGTTGCCGATAACTTGCTTTTTCTAATTCAAAACTCAACATTCAAAATTCATCATTTATATTAGGTGTACGCCGCAGATGGGCGTTTTTGAACAGCCTCGCCCTCTTGTCAGGCTGGTCAAAAGTGCCTGCGTGCAAGGCGCCCGATGTCACGAGAAGCGAGGCGTACTAAAGCGTACGTTGAGCGACGAGGGACAAGGGGAACGCAGCAGACAGGTGCTTTTCACCAGCCTAAAGGTGGTATTTGCGGATGACGGCGCTAACAACCCCGCCGACTTTCAACTCCTCCCGGGGCTTGATGGGCGGGTATTTCGGATTGGCTGACTCGAGGGTGACCTCACCCTTTCTCTTTCTGAAGTACTTCATCGTCCACTCGCCGTCCACCTGGGCGATGATGACGTCGCCGTTTTTCGGCTCCCTCCCCTTCTCGACGATGACGAGATCCCCCGGCATGATCCCCTCGCCGATCATGGAATCCCCGTTCACGCGGAGAAGAAAAGACGTCTCGGGGCGGGTGATGACATACTCATCGAGGGAGATGATGTCCCGCAGTTCCTCTTCCGCGGGCGACGGGAACCCGGCCTGGATATCCCCCACCACCGGAAGCGGAAGGACCCGGCGCAGGGGCATCAGGAAGCCCTTCGTGTCCTTTTCCAGGAGACCCTCCGCCTGGAGCTTCTTCACCCAGAAGTCGACGACGCTCTTGGACCGCACCCCCAGGAGGCCGATCATCTCCGAATAGGTCGGCATCCGCCGCCGGTCACGGTAGAACCCGGCGATCTTTCCCTTCACCGTCTCAACAGTCCGTTTTTCCATTTAAGTGACTATTCCGTTTTTCCCCCTCCCTCGACGGGAGGGGCCGGGGAATGACGAACTTTTGCTCGAAAGATACGAAATCAACAATGTAACTTCCGACAGGTTGTTGCCTTCTGAATTTGACTCCATTCAGCTGTCTTGCCTTCAGATGTTTCCACAAAGGCCCTTCCGCTTTGGTCTGCCGTTTTCTAAGGGCTTTGGCGCTGGTCAAAAGTACCGGATTTCTCATATTTTTCTACTTCAACTCCCCTCACCCTGCCCTCTCCCGCTGCCTCTTCCACCGAAGGGGAGAGGGAATTTTGAGGGTTGACTCTATAGTCTGTCAAATGATTTATAGAACGAACGTTCTATATTGTCAAGAAGATTTTCAAAGGAACCGTCGGGGATGGATGCTTTCCTGTCAGAATCATTGACATCCTTAGGAAAACGGGATAAGTTAACGCCCACGACCGCAACGCTTTCGGACATCCGGACCAGGCAGGACAGCCTTCAGTTGTGCCGGCCAGTGACCCCATACCAATCCCCGGAAAGAGGTGCCTTTCTGACTCCATTTCTCATTAAAGTCGCTGCGACCGGATTCGGCAGCGGCTATGCGCCCATTGCACCCGGGACGGCCGGCTCACTCGTCGGGATCGTGCTCTACCTTGCCCTGACGCGCCTGCCCTGGCCCCTTCAACTTGTGACGATCCTGTTCCTCGCTCTCCTCGCAGTGTACGTCTCGGGAGAGGCGGAGAAGATATTCAACAAGAAGGACTCTTCTTATATCGTCATCGACGAGATCGTGGGACAGCAGTTCGCCCTCTTCCTCGTGCCGCCGAAGATTTTGTACGTCGCGCTGGGCTTTTTTCTTTTCCGGCTTTTTGATATCGTGAAACCCCCGCCGGCAGCTTTCTGCCAGGCGCATCTCCCCGGCGGATGGGGGGTGGTGATGGATGACGTGGCGGCGGGAATTTACACGAACATTTTGCTCCTGCTGGTCGTGTACTTCGTCAGCAGATAACCGTTTTCCGAAATCAAATACCCCAGGCTGTTCAAGATGGATTTCTTCTAAATGCCTGGACGGGGTTTTAAATGAAAGTCGGCATCCTGACCATCGGCAACGAATTGACCACGGGCCGGACCCAGGACACGAACACGGCCTACCTCGCGGGCGAATTGGCCTCCAGAACCTACGAGGTTTCCGCCTCGATGGCCGTGGGCGATTCGCAGAGCGCCATCAAGGGGGCCCTGGATTTTCTGCTTCCCATCTCCAACGCCGTGATCGTCACGGGGGGCCTTGGCCCCACAGCGGACGACATCACCACAGAGTGCATCGCAAAGGCCTTCGGGCTCAAGATATACCTGGATGAAAAGGCTCTCCAGGTCATCAAGGATCGCTTTGAGCGATTCAAAATCCGCTGGTCCGACAACAACGCCAAGCAGGCCGCCTTCCCGAAAGGGGCGCAGCCGATTCCGAACCCCGTCGGCACGGCGTGGGGCTATGCGCTGAAGCGTAATCGCAAGACCATCATCGTGATCCCCGGTGTGCCCCGCGAAGTGCGGAAAATATTCTCCGAAGGGGTTCTTCCGATCCTGGAGAAGGCCTCGGGCAGGAAAAAAGTGGCCGTCCTGACGAAGACGATCAAACTCTTCGGTCTCGCCGAGGCGCTGGTGGACAACGCGCTATCCGATGTTGATTACAACAGGAAAACCCTGAGCATCGGCTTCTACCCGCGCTTCCCCGAGAACCACATCGTGCTCACGGCCAGGGACACGGACAGAAAGCGGGCGCAGAAGCACCTCGACGCCGTCCGCAAGAAGATCGAGGAGAGGCTCAGGAAACATATTTTCGGTTACGACAACGACACCCTCGAGGGGATCGTGGGGGCGCTTCTCACGGAGAGGAAACTCACCCTCGCCGTGGCGGAATCCCTCACGGGCGGCCTTATCACGGATCGTATCACGAACGTGCCCGGAAGCTCCCGGTACTTCGAGCGCGGGGTGATCTCCTACAGCAACCGCTCCAAGACGGACCTCCTGAACGTGCCGGAGCAAACCCTCGAGGAATTCGGGTCGGTGAGCGATACAACAGCCATCCTGATGGCCGAGGGAGTTCACAGGATGGCAAAAACAGACATCGGACTATCCACGACGGGGATTGCCGGACCGACGGGCGGGACGGAGCGAAAACCCGTGGGCACTGTATTCATCGCCGTCACGGATGGAAGGAGGAGGATCTGCCGGGATTTCCAGTTCCGGTGGGATCGAAGGCGCATCAAGGAGATCACGTCGCAGTGGGCCCTCGAGATGCTTCGACAGTTTATCCTTGAATCAGTATAAGGTGTAGAACATGACGACACAGCCAGAAAAGATGATCAGGACATTTCTTGCCGTCGACATCCCGAAAGAGATCACGGATTCGATGGAAAAGATCCAGTACCGTCTGCGGAATTCCCTCAAGGAAGGAATGATCCGCTGGACGAAACCCGGTTCCGTTCACCTGACTCTCAAGTTTTTCGGCAGCATCTCAGAGAGGGACATCGAGCACATCATCGGGCTCCTGAAGGACAGCGTGAAAAGCTTCAAACCCCTCATGCTCACGGCCGAGAAGGTCGGCGTCTTCCCGAACGCCCGCCAGCCCCGGGTCCTGTGGCTGGGGATAACCGGCGGGGACAATTCCCTCATGACATTACAGAAGCAGATCGATGATGACCTGCACGGCATCGGCTTCCCGAGAGAGGAACGCCCCTTCAGGCCTCACCTCACCCTCGGCCGGACGAAGGCCCATCGGGGGATCGAGGGGCTATCGGTCGTACTCGAGGAGTTCAAGGACTACAGGGCGGGCGCCTTGCCGGTCGCGGGGCTCACCCTCTACCGAAGCGACCTGCGGCCCGAGGGCCCCGTGTACACGAGGCTAGGCTACTTCCCCCTCGGCGGCTGAAAGTGCCAGGATTTTTCTTTATAATAATCGCGAAATATTTTAAATAAAAATTTATTTTACAGACCACGGAGGCATTCATGGCAGATATCGACAGGGACAAGGCAGTGGATCTGGCTATCAGCCAGATTGAGCGTCAGTTCGGCAAGGGCTCCATCATGCGCCTGGGGAGCGATGAGGTGATCGACGTCCCCGTCATCTCGACAGGGTCGCTGAGCCTCGACATGGCCCTCGGCGTGGGTGGGATCCCCCGCGGAAGGGTCATCGAGATTTACGGGCCTGAGGCGGGCGGGAAGACGACCCTCGCCCTTCACATCGTCGCCGAGGCGCAGAAGACAGGCGGACTGGCCGCATACGTGGACGCCGAGCATGCCCTCGACGTCGCCTACGCAAGAAAAATCGGCGTCAACACGGACGACCTTCTCATCGCCCAGCCCGATACGGGCGAGCAGGCCCTCGAGATCGCCGAGACGCTCGTGAGAAGCGGCGCTCTCGATGTGCTGGTCGTCGATTCCGTGGCGGCCCTGGTGCCGCGGGCGGAGCTCGAGGGCGACATGGGCGACGCCCAGATGGGCCTCCAGGCAAGACTCATGTCCCAGGCCCTGCGGAAGCTGACCGGCGCCATCAGCAAGTCCAAGACTTCCGTCATCTTCATCAACCAGCTCCGCATGAAAATCGGCATCTTCATGGGCAACCCCGAAACAACAACGGGCGGAAACGCCCTGAAATTTTACTCCTCCATGCGTATAGACATCCGAAGAATCGGCGCCCTCAAGCACGGCGAGCAGGTCGTGGGGAACCACGTGCGCGTGAAGGTCGTCAAGAACAAGGTGGCCCCGCCCTTCAAGGAGACGGAGTTCGACATCATCTTTGGTGAGGGGATCTCCCGGGAGGGCGACGTCCTCGACCTCGGCGTAAACGACGGCATCGTCGAGAGAACCGGTACCTGGTACTCTTACAAGGGCGACCGCCTTGGCCAGGGACGGGAGAACGCAAAGCTTGCCCTGAAGGACAACCCGGAACTCCTGAAGAAACTCGAAGCCGAGATCCGTGAGAAACACGGGCTCAAGATAAACGAACCCGCACCGGCCGCGGAGAAACCGAAAGAAAAAGAAAAGAAAAAATGAGGGAAGACCCTCAGTTCGACAGGGCGAAGCAGAAGGCCTTCCGGCTCCTCGCCCGCCGGGCGCAGAGCAAAAAGGAGTTGCAGAAAAAGCTTGCCGACAGGGGCTTTGAAAAGCCCGTCGTGGACCGGATCGTGAAAATGTTCACGGACCAGGGCTATCTCAATGACGAGGCCTTCGCCCGGGACTGGGCCCGGCACCTCGCCCGGAACAGGCACTACGGCAACCGCAGGATCGAGATGAGCCTGGCCGTGAAGGGAATCGCGAAGGACCTCATCGAAAAGGCCATCGCGGAAGCCAGGGGGGAAATCGAAGAACGGGAGGGCATCCGCAAAGTTCTTCAGAAAAAACTGAAAGGCAGAAAGCCAGGTGGACTGGACCGGGCCGAGAAGAGACGGATCGCCCAGAGCCTCGCTCTAAGGGGTTACGCCTGGCCGCTCATCATAGAAGCTCTTGGAAAAAAACAGGAGGGTTTGTTCGATGACATCGAGTGAAATCAGGGCAAAATTTTTAAAATACTTCGAAGAGCGGGGGCATGCTATCATCGCGAGCTCATCGCTCATCCCGAAGGACGACCCCACACTGCTCTTCACCAACTCGGGGATGGTCCAGTTCAAAAACTGCTTCCTGGGCCTCGAGGACCGGGGCTACTACCGCGCGGCAAGCTCCCAGCGCTGCGTCAGGGCGGGAGGAAAACACAATGACCTGGAGAACGTGGGCTACACGGCTCGCCACCACACCTTCTTCGAGATGCTGGGCAACTTCTCCTTCGGCGACTATTTCAAGAGGGAGTCCATCGCCTGGGGCTGGGATTTCCTGACGAACGTCATGGGCCTCGACAAAACGAAGATGTACATCACCATCTATGAGAAGGATGACGACGCTTTCGATATCTGGAACAAGGAAATGGGCATCCCCGCCGAGCGGATCTTCCGGATGGGCATGGACACCAACTTCTGGATGGTGGGGGAGACGGGCCCCTGTGGCCCCTGCTCGGAGATTCTCTATGACCAGGGCCCGGAGGTGGGCTGCGGTCGACCCGAGTGCAACGTCGAGTGCTCCTGCGACAGGCACCTCGAGCTGTGGAACCATGTCTTCACGCAGTTCGACCGCAACCTCGACGGGAGCTTCACCCCCCTTCCCAAACCCAACATCGACACGGGCATGGGCCTCGAGCGGCTCGCCGCCGTCGTCCAGGGCTACAGGAGCAACTACGACACGGACCTCTTCACCCCGATCATCAAACACATCGCGAAGCTCTCCGGCAAGAAGTACGGCACTAATCCCGACAACGACATCTCCATGCGCGTGATTGCCGATCACGCCCGCGCCGTCTTCTTCCTCATCGCCGACGGCATCCTCCCCTCCAACGAGGGCCGGGGATATGTGCTTCGCAGGATCCTGCGGCGCGCCTGCAGGCATGGCAAGCTCCTGGGCTTCGACAAGCCCTTCCTGAACGAAGTCGTGACCTCCGTGGTAGATGTCATGAAGGGCGCCTACCCCGAGAGCGTCGACCGGCTTTCCTTCGTCCAGAAAGTCATCTTCAACGAGGAGCAGCGCTTCCTCGAAACCCTCGACACGGGCCTTCGTATCCTGACCGACGAAGTGGCCGTGTTGAAAAAATCGAAAAAGACCGTCATCCCCGGTGATGTCGTCTTCAAGCTCTACGACACCTACGGCTTCCCGGTAGACCTCACGGCCGACATCGTCAAGAAAGACAAACTCAGCATCGACATGGAAGGCTTCGAGAAGCTCATGGAAGAACAGCGCGAGAAGGCCCGCGAGAGCTGGAAGGGAAGCGGCGATGCGGCCGTGGCCGACAGCTACAAGAAGCTTTCCCTCAAGGGCATCAAGAGCGAACTCGTAGGCTACGAGGAGGTCACCGAGGCAACTTCCTTCGTGACGGCCATCCTGAAAAAGGATGCGGAGGTGGACGTCATCACCGAAGGTACCAACGCAGAGATCTTCATCGACCAGACGCCCTTCTACGGCGAGACAGGCGGCCAGGTAGGCGACACGGGCGTCATCGAAGGCGAGGGGTTTGTTTTCGAGGTCTGGGACACCCAGCGCCCCGACGAGAACCTCATCTCCCACATCGGAAAGCTCAAGAAGGGAACCCTCAGGGTGCGCGACTCGGTCCACCTCAAGGTTGAGACGAACACCCGAAGGGCCACCGAGGCCAACCACTCGGCCACCCACCTGCTCAACGCCGCACTCCACAACGTCCTGGGCGATCACGTGAAGCAGGCGGGATCGCTCGTCAACCCCGAGCGCCTGCGCTTTGACTTCACCCACTTCTCGCGTATCGACGACCACGAGCTTGACCGGATCGAGACAATCGCCAACGAATACATCCAGGCGAACCTGCCCGTCAAGACGAGCATCCTCGACAAGGAGCAGGCCATGAAAACCGGCGCCCATGCCGTCTTTGATGAGAAGTACTCTGACAAGGTCCGCGTCGTGCAGATGGGCAAGGTGAGCGCCGAGCTCTGCGGAGGGACCCACGTGACCCGCACCGGAAACATCGGCCTCCTAAAGATCCTCTCCGAGTCGGCCGTGGCAGCGGGCGTGAGGCGTATCGAGGCCGTCACGGGCCCCGAGGCCGTCAAGTACGTGAAGAAGGTTGACCACGAACTCAAAAAGGTCGCCAACATCTTCAAGACCGGCCCCATGGAAGTAGCCGACCGAGTCGACAAGCTGATCAAGACGCACAAGGATCTCGAGCGGGAAATCGAGGCCCTCAAGGGGAAACTGGCAGCTAAGGAATCGGCCGATATCATAAAAAAGGCCCGGAGCTTCAACGGCTTCCAGGTCCTTGCCACCACCGTGGAAGCTTCCGATGTGAAGGCGCTGCGCGACTTCGGCGACAAGATCCGCGACAAGATCAAATCGGGCGTTATCCTGATCGGCAGCAAGGTGGGCGACAAGGCGATGCTTCTTTGCATGGTCACGAAGGACCTCACCGCCAAGTACGACGCCGGGAAGATTGTGAAAGAGATCGCCCCCATCGTCGGCGGAAGCGGCGGCGGCAGGCCCGACATGGCCCAGGCCGGCGGCACGAAGCCCGAGAACCTCGACAAGGCCCTCGCGAAACTCGAGGCCATGTTCAAGGCCGAGGAGAAACCGGCAAAGAAGCCCGCCCCGGCGGCAAAACCCGCGGCAAAGGCAAAAGCCGTAAAGAAGACAGTTGTGAAACCGAAGGCGAAGCCAAAAACCAAGAAGAAATAAAGTGCTCAGTGGTTAGTGATTGGTGGTGAGTGGCGAGGAGTCCTCGCAAATTCATAATTCAAAACTCAAAATTCAAAATTATTGGTGGCCCTTAGGGCCACAGTGCTGTTTCCTGGATCCTGCCGCTACGCGGCATAAGGAGGGGACCATGGAATGATGGCAATAAACCCCGTACCTCGTTATGAGTGCGGGGTTTTATATTTAAGTAAGTCGATTAAGGAAATGTTGAAATACAAGACCTGACCCCAGCATACAAGATTCTTATGGAAAACGAGATCATCGAAAAGCACGATAGGATTGAATGACAAATTGTCTTGTGGGTTAACAATAAATGGGCTCACCTATGAAAAAAGCTGTGAATACCTCACTGGACGTACAAAAGATCCAAGCGGCTGTTCTGCGCAGGAGGGGTGGCCCTTTAAAGATCGAAACCCTCGAGATGGACGGCCCGCGGGACGACGAGGTGCTGGTTCGCATTGTCGCCAGCGGCATCTGCCACACGGATATCAGCTATGTTGACGAATGGTACGAGGCAGCTGAGGGACCACTGGTGCTGGGTCATGAAGGTGCCGGCATCGTGGAGCGGATCGGGAAAAAGGTAAAGCGCGTCCGGTACGGTGATCATGTCGTCCTCTCCTACCAATCCTGCGGCCGTTGCCGCCCCTGCCGGAGCGGACATCCGGCGGATTGCCAGTACCTCTATGATCTGAACTTCGGCTTCAAGCGCCTGGACGGCAGCAATGCACTGCACCGCAGCGGTGCGCGCGGGCATTTCTTCGGCCAGTCCTCCTTCGCAACCCACACCCTGGCAACCGAGCGCAATCTCGTCAAAGTCCCAATGAATCTGCCTCTTGAGATCCTGTCTCCTCTGGGTTGCGGCCTGCAGACGGGAGCCGGTACCGTGATAAACGCTCTGGCCGTCCCGGCCGGGGCGAGCATCGCCATTCTCGGTACGGGCGCCGTTGGCCTCGCGGCAGTAATGGCGGCGCGAATTGTCGGGGCCGATCCGATCATCGGCGTCGATATTGTTCAGGCGCGGCTTGACCTCGCCCAGGAGCTGGGAGCAACCCACGTGATCGACAATCGCCGTGACGACGTGGCCGCGCGCATCCGGAATATCACAGGCAGGGGGGTCGATTACACGATGGAGAGCACCGGCGACGACAAACTGTATCGGCTCGCCGTCGATGTATTGAACCCGAAAGGCACCGCGGCGTATCTCACCGGTGTCAGCGGCCCGGGATCCCTACCGCGAGGGCGGAGGGCCCTGAGCATCATCCAGGGCAACGCCGTGCCGCAGATCTTTATCCCGAAACTGATCACGCTTTACCGCAAAGGGCTTTTCCCCTTTGACCGTCTGGAGAAATTCTATGACTTCGGGCAGATCAACCGTGCTATCGCCGATGCCAAGCGCGGTCGCAGCATCAAGCCGGTACTGCGGGTAAGCAAGGCGTAGTAAGTTGCACGGGGTCAAGTCTGCTTTTGACTTCTGTCCCACGAACAAGAGATAGTGCAGTAAGGTCGCCTACGAAAAAGGCCGGCAAATAAATGGTCCGGATTTTAACAATTGCACAGGTTCCATTTGAGGAGAAAGACATGGTTATCATCACGAGCAAATACGTTAAACCTCTGGAAGTGATCGATTCTCTGCTGGCGGAGCACCGGAAGTTTCTCGCTAAGCAATTCAAGCAGAGGAAATTCATCTGTTCCGGGCCTCAGGTTCCGAGAGTCGGTGGTGCGATCATCGCCAATGTCGGTATCGATGAAGCAAGAGAGATCATGAAAAAAGATCCGTTCACGATCCATGGCGCCTCAGAGTATCAATTCATCGAATTCACCCCCGGCACATACGATGAACGTTTTTCGTGCTTTGTCAAGTAGGGAGAGACAGGAGCGCATTCATGAAGAAATTACTTTGTATCTTCACGACGCTGTTTTTGTGCACAGGGCTGGCGCACGCCAAGGACACGGTCAAGGGCAACCCGACCATCGTGATCAAGACCAACAAGGGCGTGATCGAGTCCGTGCTCTTCAGGGACAAGGCGCCCGTCACGGTTGAGAACTTCCTCAACTACATCGAGGCCAGGCATTACGACGGGACGGTCTTTCACCGGGTGATCAAAAACTTCATGATCCAAGGTGGCGGCTTCGACCAAAACCTCTCTCAGAAGACCACCCGGACGCCCATAAAAAACGAGGCCGCCAACGGTCTCAAGAACGAGCGTGGCACACTGGCCATGGCTCGCACCCAGGTGGTGGATTCGGCCACCACGCAGTTCTTCATCAACCTCAAGGACAATGCCTTCCTCGACCACGGCTTCCGCGATTTTGGCTACGCTGTATTCGGCAAGGTCACCAAAGGCATGGATGTGGTCGATGCCATCGCCAGCGTGCCGACCGGGTCGAAGGGTCCGCTCCCCTCAGACTGCCCTCGCGAGGCGGTGATCATCGAGTCGATTCGAATCAAATAGGCCGGGCTATCACGCAGCAAACCTCTAACAAGTATTGCAACCAGGGAGATACGCGAAGATGGGGAAAAAAGTAATCGTTGAAAGAAAAGGTCATGTGCTCCTTATGGGCCTCAACCGACCCGCAAAGATGAATGCCTTCGATGTGGATATGTATATCGAACTATCCATGGCCTTCGGGGAGCTCAACAATGATCCGGAATTGCGCTGCGGGCTTCTATTTGCTCATGGCAAGCATTTCACGGCAGGTCTCGACCTTCCCCAGTGGGCGCCGCTTATCAGCAAAGGGACATTCCCGCCTGCTCTTCCCAGGGAGGCCTGCGACCCCCTTGGGCTCGATGAAGCAAAACGCGTCGGGAAACCCGTGGTCATAGCTGTTCATGGCATCTGTTTCACGATCGGACTCGAACTTCTCCTGGCGGCGGACATTCGCGTGGCTTCGTCTGACGTTCGTTTAGCCATGATCGAGATTAAACGAGGGATCTATCCTGTGGGAGGGGCAACGATTCGGCTGCACCGGGAAATCGGCTGGGGAAATGCCATGAGGTACCTGCTGACCGGCGATGAATTACGTGCGGATGAGGCCTACCGACTCGGTCTTATCCAGAAAGTGGCCGAAAACGGAATGCAACTTGACCGAGCACTCGAGTTTGCCGAAACGATTGCGAAGCAGGCCCCGCTGGGGGTCAAGGCGACGCTCCTTTCCGCAAGGTATGTTCAGAGCGACGGCGAAAAGGCGGCCATTGCGAAATTGGTACCCGACCTTATCCCCATCATGAAGAGCGAAGACGCTGCCGAGGGCGTGAAGTCTTTTATCGAAAGAAGAGAAGCAAGATTCAAGGGACGTTGATGTAGCGCCTCCGTCATTCAGTCGCAAAAAGGGGGGACAGGTTTTTTTCAGTAGACAAATTCCATATGGACGAAAGGATGGGTGGGAAGACAAAGTCTTGACCTTCGTCTTTCTCCTACCAATCATCTCCCCGGCATGGAGGCGGGCTTGCCCATGGTGAAGGGCACCTCCGGTATCGCGATTTTGACTCGAAGGGGCCGTCTGCCCTCCAGGGCAAGGGCGGCGGCGTTTTTCTGGCGATAAGGCCGGGGTTCGTAGGTCCAGCCTTTCTTCAGCCGCTTCTCTTCCCTCTTCAGCAGCTCAAGGGCGTAAAGCCCGACGATCGGCGCGAGGACTCTCGTCTTCCATCCGAAGGTTCCGTAAATATCCTGCAGGAGGTCTTTCATCTTCCCGGCCATCCGGGCATCTGCCCGGTACCACCTTTTCATCGCCCAGACGGCCCCCGCGTAAGACGTCCGAAGCGGTGAAGCTTCCCAGACATATCGGTCCCGTATCCGCCCGTCGGGATGATTCCCGTACCTTTGCCATCCCTTCAGCATGGTCCGGATCAGGCGATACAGGCTGGGGCCGTTGACCTCGAAATCCCGCTGGAAAGCCCGGATGATAAATTCCTCCTCCTGCCCGTCCTGAATATGGGCATGCCGGTAGTTGAAGCGGTACTGGCCGTGGACATCGGCCAGGGGACGTACCGATTCGGGCAGGAGCGTACCGTTCATCCGGTGCTCTTCATAAAAAGGTGTCCCTGGATTGGGCGTGTAAAGCATGAACTGGTGAAAATCGGTGTCGTGGCTTACGGCATAATCGATGACATCTTCGATGTTTTCGGGGGTGTGATTTTCAAGGCCGATGATGGAAGACCCCAGGACGCGGATCCCGTGGGATTGGAGTGTCTTGACCAGCGTGCGTGTGTCCACGTCGTGAAGTTTTCGATACCGGCTGTTTTCGCCTTCCAACCCGAGCCACACCCAGGCGATCCCGAGACCCACGAGCTGCTCGATTGTATAAGACTGCAGAACACGGCCGGAGCTGAATACATACAGCGCCCAGCCTTTTCCGTTTTGCTCCATCAGTTCCAGGAGCCGCAGAGCCCGTTTCCGGTGGAAGAGAAAATTTTCGTCAAGGACAAAGAAAGAGCGCACCCCGAGCCTTTCCTCGATCTGGCACATGACGGAAAAAAGCTCATCACCCGTTTCATAGAAATTGACAAAGTTTCCTTTACCGCCGAAGAGGGCCGAGGTGGAACAGAAGTTACACCCCACGGGACAGCCCACGGAGGGAATCAGTATGGCGGCCGTGCGGCCTTTTGTGTGCGGAAGGTTGATCCCCATGATCCGCCCACCGAATCCCGAGATCACCATGGGATGTCGAACGGGCGCCCTCTCAGCCTGGCCGATAAACCTCCGGAACCATCGGATCCCGTCTCCTCTGACAATGTGATCGGCGTCTATCCTGCGGCCGATGTCCTCCTTGCCGGAGATATGCCCGCCCACGACGATCACCGCGCCCGGCCGATACTCGCGGATGAGCTCGCACATCTTTTTGACTTTTCCAACGTTCGGCAGTATGGCGCTGATCCCGATAATGTCGTAATCGTTTTCACGGATTTCCCGGGTAAAATCTTCCAGGGAGGGGAAATCGAGGAGCGAGCACGGCGCATCGATATTGGCCTGTATCATCTGCAGGCCGAAAGTGCGGTGGAACATCCGCAGGGAAAAACCGCCCTGAACACGAGTGACCTGGTTCTGGTAAAGTTCCATGGGGTTGAGTCTGCGGCTCCCGTATTCGTCATCCTGCGCGTAGGGTCCGAAAACGCTCGTCAGCAGAATCCTGGCCCGTGTTCCCCCGGGATGGACGGCCTGCGGTTTTTCCATGATGGTTCTCCCTTGCTGATGAAATGTTTTTTCTCAAACAGCTGCTCAATCCTTAAGGGAAATGCTTGGGGAAAGAAAGAACCATTTCAATGTTTTACAATAGTTTTACAAAGTCCTTCTTCGTGTACAGTGCTGACAAAATATTTGTCCGTTGACACCGATTCTGCCCTATTGTACCGTTTCGTGTATGAACCGATTCAGGTGGTTTTATCATCCCATTTTTATCTTTGTCTTCTCCATCGTGGCCCTGGCCGCGTCCCTCTTCCTCTATATCTACTGGTACATAGAGGTCAGCGCGGGTCTACAGGCGGTTGTCGCTAAGCACCACCTCGATCCCGACCAGTTTTTCGAGGCCCAGACATGGGTCGTGATCCTGGTTCTTTCCATCCTCGTGGGGATCATCCTGATCGGGGTGTTTCTCATCTTCATATACAACCAAAGGACCCTGCAGCTCTACCAGACGCAGCGGAACTTCATCAACAGTTTCACCCACGAACTGAAGACACCGGTCACGTCGCTGAGGCTTTACCTGGACACTTTCGCGAAGTACGAGCTTTCCCGGGAGGATCAGATCAAATACATCGAGTTCATGATCCAGGATGTGGACCGGCTCCTGAACAACATCACCCGCATCATGAACCTGGCAAAGCTCGAGAGTCGGAGCTACCGGAATGAATTCATGGAATCGGACCTGGTGCAGACGGTTCAGCGGTTCTGCAAAGCGAACTCCGGTCTTTTCCGAAACTGCGAGATCAGCATCCACAACCCCGCGGGGACACCTTTCCCCTACCGGATCAACCCGACCCTGTTCGACATATTCCTGATGAACATCCTGACGAACGCCGTGAGATACAACGCCTCGGATGTCCCCAGGGTTGACATTCGTTTCCTGCCCGAGAAAAAGAGACTGAAGGTTCAGTTTGAAGATAACGGGATCGGCATCGAAAAGTCAGAGGTCAAAAAAATATTCAGGAAGTTCTATCGGCCAGGGCCGGCCAACGACCTGACGGCGAGGGGTTCGGGGCTGGGCCTTTACATGGTCCAGCAGATCGCGAAAATCCACAAAGGGGAGGTATCAGCGCAAAGCGAGGGGACCGGGAAGGGTTCCGTGATCACCCTGACTCTGCCTCTCAGGCTTCAGCCGGCCGGATGAATAGAGGGCTTACTTCATGAGAGATTCGGGGAAAAAACGTATTCTTGTCATTGAGGATGATACGCACATAGCGGAAGGCCTGAGGCTGAATCTCTCCTTCAAGGGTTACGACGTGAAGATCTCACCTGACGGGGTTTCAGGTATCCGTGACTGGAAGGAATGGAAACCGGAGCTGATCGTCCTCGACATCATGCTCCCCGGTATTGACGGTCTGACGGTGCTGCGCAACATTCGCCTTGAGGATGAACGCCTTCCGATCCTCATCGTCTCCGCCAGAGGCGAAATCGAAGACCGCATCAAGGGTCTTTCATGGGGGGTAGACGATTATCTCGCCAAGCCCTTCAACCTGGACGAGTTCCTGCTCCGGGTGGAGCGGCTCTTGACACGGTCTTCGTGGGGACACGAAGAAGGCGCCTCCGCCGGGGTTCCCGCGGAGAGTATCTATAAATTCGGCAAGAATGTCATCGATTTCGAGAATTTCACCGCCGTCTGCAGTTGCGGAGAGGTGACCATGACGGAGCAGGAGGTGAAGCTCCTCAAGCTCTTCATCGCGAACCGAGGAAAGGCCCTTTCACGAAGCGAACTCCTGGAAATGGGCTGGGGATACACGGGGGCCACACCGACGAGGACCGTGGATAACTTCATCGTGCGGTTCCGGAAGTACTTCGAGGACAACCCCCATGAGCCTGTATTTTTCAGGAGCCTCCGGTCCGTGGGATACATCTTTGATCATGATTCATGAATACCCCGTATTTCAGGGCGCCTGAATCGAGAGACGGGTCAATATAGCTTAAAAAAGGGATAGGCTGTTTTTACGGAGTCTTTCCTGCAGTGGGGCAGGCACCCCGGAAAAATTGGAATCAAGTCTTGTACTTCAACATTTCTATTGGGGGACTTCCTGTCCGAGAAAGAAATCATATGAAAATTTCAAAATGGCTGGATGAAAAAGAAGCGGAAGGCGTTGACGTATCGCAAATCGAGTTGCCCGGCGACCTGCTCTATGACGCCGAACCCGACGAAGTGGTCTTCTTTGAAGTGCACAGGCCCTGCAGTGTGCTCTGCTCAAAGAACCACCCCTTTGCCACGGTCGAGCGCTTCAAGCGCTGGTACTGTTGCAGGGGCCAGGACAAGAAAGCCGGTATCCACGCGACGGGAATGGAGTGGAGATTTTTTACAAAGAACAAAGATCTCGCCATCAGTACAGCCAAATCACACATGGTATAAAGAGATGTCGAATGACCAAGACAAGAAAGATACAAAAGGTCCTGAAGAGTAAGCCTACCATCGAGGGCGCCGGCGTCCATCTCAGGAGAGCCTTCGGATTCGGTGAAGTCCCGATGTTCGATCCTTTCCTTATGCTGGACGACTTTCGCTCGGACAACCCGGACGACTACCTGAAGGGGTTTCCCTGGCATCCGCACCGGGGAATCGAAACGATTACATATCTCCTTCGTGGCACTGTAGAGCACGGAGACAGCATGGGAAACAGCGGCATAATCGGGCCGGGTGACGTGCAATGGATGACTGCGGGAAGCGGCATCATACACCAGGAAATGCCCAAAGGAGACAAGCAAGGCTCCATGTGGGGTTTCCAGCTCTGGGCCAATCTTCCGGCATCAAACAAGATGATGGGCCCGCGTTATCGGGACGTGACCTCCTCCACCATCCCGGAGGCCGATCTGAAAAATGCAAGAATCAGGGTCATCTGCGGAAAGATCAAGGACACACACGGCCCTGTAAGAGACATCGTCACCGATCCGGAATACTTGGATGTTACTATACCGCCAAGGTCTGAGTTTACCCACCCCGCCAGACAGGGATACACGGCCTTCGCCTATGTGATCGAAGGAGAGGGATATTTCTGCAAGGAAAAGGACCCGTTCTCTTACGAGACCGAAGGGATCAACTACTTCGACTTCCAGAGAAACCCTTTCCTGTCTAACCAGTCATTGGTTCTCTTCGGTGATGGCGACCAGATCCTTGTCTCGACCGAGGAAAAACCTGTGAGATTCCTCTTCATGTCTGGAAAGCCCCTGCGTGAGCCGGTCGCGTGGTATGGCCCCATCGTCATGAATACACGGGAAGAGCTTCGCATCGCCTTCGATGAATACAACCGAGGCACCTTTATTAAACACGGGAAGAAATAGCTTAGAGACTTGAGGTGGGAAAATGAACCGTTCCTGTACGCCCTGCCAAGCCCGATTACAGAAACTGCTCATCGTTGTTTTACCGTCCCTGACCATTCTGGCCGGTTGCGTTGTGTACGGCCCAGTGCCTCCATCGCCGCCACCTGAACCAATATACTCTTACAGAACGGGCACCTTCGAGCGCTCCTGGAATGCCGCCCTTGATGCCGCAGAAGACGTGGGCGTCCGCATTACACAGGCCAATAGAGACAGCGGGGTCATCCGGGGGACCAAAGGCGACATGGATGTCACGATCACGGTGAGAACACAGGCCGACGGCAGAGTCAGGGTGGAGTTCAACGCAAGGGGGCCCTCCGGGCACGATCAGGGACTGGCGGATCGGATATATCAAGCATACGAGCGAAGAATGGGGCGATAACATCGATCGGGGAGAAGGCGGGGAGGACTATTCCAAGGCGTTGGGGGCCAGGGGTAGAATCATTCGATGTTTTGTCACTAATGGGGCGGAGTAGAAAGCGAATATCATGCAGCGAAAGGAGGTCAGCTATGGGCTTCCGTGCAAAATTTACAGGTACTGTGTTTATAGGCATCGTCGCCTCGCTCGTGTTTCTCATGCTGCAGGGTGTCTCCATCTGCCAGGCCGCGCAGAAAGGCAAGAGCAGCGGTTCGACCACACCACCCGTTAAAGGGATGCAGAAGGTCGTCACGAAGCAGGCAACCTTTGTCCTCTATGTCCCCAAGGGGTGGAAGGTCTCTGAGGGGAGCGACGGGGCGGCCCGCTATGTCACGGCGACCGATCCCTCGGGGAAATCCGCCGTGTTCTTCTCGACGGGATCAGTTACACAGGGAGCAACCACCACATCCCTGGCAAAGCAGGCCAACATGGGACTCGGGCGACAGGCCAAGGACCTCGAAATTCAAAACGCCTTTGCATCCCGTGACGGGTCGTCGCTAGTCTACGACGGGACCTATTCCCCCCCGAAGCGCGGTAAGACGCAGTTTCGCACCTGGGTATCCCAGAAGGGCAACGATTTCACCCTCTCCCGGATCGAAGCGCCGGCAGGTCAGTTCGAAGCAATGAAACCGACGCTCCTCACGGTGCTCTCCAACATCCGGGTGACCAAGGGGTCCTTTTCCACCCAGGCAGCCGCAGCCCCCCCGAAAGTTCAACTCGTCACGTACCGACAGCGCGACGGCTCGGCGTCTTTCCTGCTGCCCCAGAACTGGCAGTGCCAGGATCACGGCAAGGGTCTCTTTATCGCAGGAGACCCCGCCGGGTACTCCTTCATCTCGGGGAGCGTTCAACTGCTGAGCCCGCAGTTAAGGGTCAACACGCCCGGCGTCCTCGTCTCGCCGTTCCTCAACTCCCATCAGGCCTGGCAGTTCATCACGGCCCGCTATGGGCTGGCCTCCAACATGCACTTCGAAAAAATCATCCCGCGACAGGACCTGATGAGCCAGGCCGGTCACTCGGGGATACCCGCCAGTATCGAGGAATACGTGTACACCTTCAGGGACAAGGAGGGACGGGCCTGCAAGGGTTACACCTTCGGCATGGCCTTCGGTTCACGCTCCGGACTGAACTGGAGTTTCCGCCACCTGACGGTGACGGCGCCGGCGAACCAGTTCAACGCCTGGGCCGGGACCCTGGGCACCATGATGGGCTCCTATAAGATCAACGAACGGTGGGCGCAGGCCTACGTCGCCCAGGGACAGCAGAGGCTTCGCGAGATGCAGAAGCAGACCTCGGCCATGGTGGCACACAACGCCCAGGAGATCCGCCAGACGATGCAGGCCGCCTATGACGAGCGGCAGAAGAGCATGGACTACATCGACTACCAGCGGACGAGCTACATCCGGGGCCAGCAGGACTGGATCTCCAGCATGGAGGGGGGCACCGTCTACCGGACCGACAGCTGGGGAACTAAAAACACGGTCACGGGCGAATACTGGAAAGGAAAACCATACGACTACGTGAACTTTGAGGGAAAGAATCCCAAGTACAACGAACAGATGCAGCCCGTTGACTCAAGGGCCCTTTGGGAGAAACATATGCGAGGCAATTAGGGACAGCCGCAAGCAGAAAAAGAACGACCGTCCCCAGGGTAGAGAACTGAACGTTCTTGAAACATCACATCAAACAAAGGAGGTATGTCCCATGAAATATCTTGCATGTGTGATTCTCATCCTTTGCATCGTTTTTCCGGCCTCGGGGGCTGAAACCGGCAAATTCACACTGAGCAGTCCGGACATCAAACACGGGGTGCTCATGCAAAACGAACAGGTCTTCAACGGGTTCGGGTGCTCCGGCCAGAACCAATCGCCGGCTCTTATCTGGAAAAACCCACCGAAAGGCACGAAGAGCTTTGCCCTGACCGCTTACGACCCCGACGCCCCGACGGGCAGCGGCTGGTGGCACTGGGTGGTCTACAACATCCCCGCAACAGTCACTTTCCTCCCCAAAGGTACGGGAACACCGGACGGGAAGCTTCTTCCCCTCGGAAGTCTCCAGGTCAACACCGACTTCGGGGGCCCCGGATACGGTGGTCCCTGCCCTCCCGCGGGTGACAAGGCACACCGCTATATCTTCACCATCCATGCGCTGAAGGTGGAAAAAATCGATTTACCGCCGAACGCAACGGCGGCCATGGCGGGTTTTTTTATCAGCCAAAATACCATCGGCAAGGCCTCGTTCACCGGTTATTACGGGCGTCAGAAATAGTCACAATCAAGAACAAAGAAGGATGGGGCTCCGGTCACCATACTTTACAATGTGAATTGGGAAGGAAGTTTAATTCATGGCTGAAAAGACATTCAAAGCAATGGTGGTAAGGGAAGGAAAGGATAACCAGTTCAGCAGGGAGATCGAAGAGCGATCCACAAGCAGCCTGCCGCCAGGCGACGTCCTTGTCAGGGTCAGGTATTCTTCGCTCAACTACAAGGACGTGCTATCGGCCATTGGAAACCGGGGCGTTACGAAAGACTATCCGCACACGCCGGGAATCGACGCTGCCGGCATCGTGGAGGAAAGCAGCAACCCGAGATTCAGGCCGGGCGACCCGGTGATCGTCACAAGCTACGATTTGGGGATGAACACCCCAGGCGGCTACGGTCAGTATATTCGAGTCCCCTCGGGTTGGGTCGTGAGACTCCCTAAAAACCTCACGCTGCGCGAAAGCATGATCTACGGAACGGCGGGTTTTACGGCCGCCCTGTCCGTCCACCGCCTGGTGGAATATGGAATCAAGCCCGATCGGGGAACCATACTGGTCTCGGGCGCCACCGGCGGCGTCGGCAGCATTGCCGTTTCCATTCTCGTCAACTCCGGGTACCAGGTCGCCGCCGTCAATGGCGTCGTTGATGAAACCTCATACCTCCTTGTCCTGGGAGCCAAAGAGGTCATCAGTATAGAAGAGGCAACGGACACCAGTGGAAGACCCCTTCTAAAGGCGAGATGGGCCGGTGCGGTGGACACGATCGGTGGGGTGATGCTCTCCACCTCCATCAGGTCCCTGCAGTACGGGGGTGCGGTGACGTGCTGCGGGAATGTGGGATCGCACGATCTCCCGATGAATGTCTATCCTTTCATCATACGCGGGGCCGTCCTGATCGGTATCGACTCCCAGAACTGCCCCATGCCCCTGCGGCAAGCCGTGTGGGAAAGAATCGCCGGGGAATGGAAGTTGGATCATATGGATCCTATAACCACAGAGACCACGCTTGAAGGTCTCACTGAGAGAATAGACATGGTTCTTGAGAAAAAACACAGAGGGAGAACCATCGTCAGGTTGCCTGAATAGTCCGCTACTGAGAAAAATGGGGACTGTCCATCTACCAAAAAAAGGAGGCAAAGCATATGCCGAACGAGATTCCCACCAGCCTCTTTAAGTTTCCCCTGTCCGGTGATGTCACCCAGGCCATAAACCCATGGACCTGGTGGCTTCGCATGATGAATCAGATCGGGTTCATCAATATCAACATGACGAAGTCATCCGATCCTCAGATGGAGCGACGAATTATAGAAAATGTCGCCGGTTACGGTAAACAGCTCGGCCGCATCATCGAGGCCGTTGATGTTATGGTTGATCACACAAATTCAACCGAATGGCCGGCGGAACAGAAGAAAGCTCTCGAGGAATTCAGTGAACTGGCGAAGCAAGTCGCCGCCGTGAAGGGCAACTTTATTGCGCCGACAAAAGTCAATGTAGACCGTTTTCTCGAAGGCATGAGGCAGCTGAAGAAGGAAGACAAGCAGGAATACGACAAGCTTCTCGAAAAATTGAGAACGGAACTGTTTCCCCGAAGCACAGAGGATGATGAGTTGTAGGGGGAGACAGAAAAATAAGGCATCAGAATAACATGAGCCTGGGCAATCCCTATAAAGCGCAGAACACCCCGCCGCAGGTTGTCATCGTCGGAGGAGGCTGCGGCGGAATTGAGGCCGCAAGAGCCCTCAGAAACACGCCCGTCCAGGTGATTCTTCTCGACCGGGTCAATCACTACCTCTTCCAGGCGCTTCTCTACCAGGTGGCAGGAGGCATGCTCGACGCCGGGGACATTGCCTTCCCCATCCGAGAAGTCCTCCAGAAACAGAAGAATGTCTTCGTCGCGCAGGCGGAAGTCACAGGGGTAGATAAGGAGAAACGATGTGTTTATGTCAGCCGCCGGAAGCATCCCGTTTCCTATGACTACCTGATCCTGGCGACGGGCGCTCAGGGAAGTTACTTCGGTCATGACGAATGGGCGAAGTTTGCACCGGGATTGAAGACGCTTTGTGACGGGATCACCCTGCGGTCGAAAATTCTGAGGGCCTTTGAGAGGGCGGAGTTGCAGGAGAACCCGGAGAGCCGCCCGGAACTATTCACCTTTGTCCTCGTGGGCGCCGGTCCGACGAGGTGCGAGATGGCGGGCGCCCTTGCGGAAATGGTCCGGCACACCCTTAAGTCGGACTTCCGTCGTTTCGACCCCGGGTGGACGCGAATTATCCTCGTTGATGCCGCTCCCCGTGTCCTGCCTTCTTTTTCACCGGATCTCTCGGAGAAGGCCTGCGTTCGGCTGGAAAAAATGGGGGTCGAGGTCAGACTTGGCCATGCCATTGAGGAGATAGACGCAGAGGGGGTCATTATCGGCGGTGAGCGCATCAGGAGTCTGAATGTTCTCTGGATGGCGGGCGTAAAGGCCTCCTCGGCCGGTCAGTGGCTGGGTGTCGAAACCGACCGCGCCGGCAGGGTGAAGGTTGCTCCCGATCTGACGGTTCCCGGCTATCCGGAAATCTTCGTCGTGGGAGATACGGCTCTCGTCATAGGGAAGGACGGGAAACCCCTTCCCGGGGTCGCCCAGGTGGCGATGCAGGGGGGAGGTTACGCAGGCCGCACTATTTCCGGACGGGTCACCGGCCAATCGCCGCTTCCGCCATTCAAATATTTCGACAAGGGAAATCTGGCAACGATCGGCCGCAACTACGCCATTCTCGAGTCGGGGAAACTGAAGCTCGCCGGTTTTGCAGCCAATCTTGTCTGGGCCCTTATTCATATTTATTTTCTCCTTCAAAAGGAGGACCGGTTCGTGGTATTTCTCAAATGGGCCTTCAATTACATCACCCAAAGGCGGAGTTCGAGGATCATCGAGGAACCCGTAATGTGCGGGAACACGTTGGATGACACAAAGGAAAAATAAGAAGCAAGGAAACGAAGTGGAAAGATGACAGGATGAAAAACGCGACAAAATAGCGAAAGGAGGTCAACGTATGTATTTCGAAGAAATTGAAATCGGCAAGGTCTACAAATCACCAGTAACGAAGCCAATCACCGGAACCGAAATTGATCTTGTGGCCCAGATGTCGGGTATGGATCTACCCGGTTTTTTGAATGCCGACTTTGCGAAGAGTAAGGGTTTCAAAGACAGGGTGACGCCCGGGGTATACGTGATCGGAAGCATGATGGGACTGATGGCGAAACACGGTTTCCTGGCGGATGCAATCTGGGTCTCGGCGACGGACATTGCCTTCCGGACGCCTGTGTTTCCGGGCGACCGACTTTCCGCTGAGGTCGAGGTATTGGGCAAAAAAGAGGGAAAGCGCGGCGGACCGATTACTTATAGATGGAGGGTGCAGAACCAGGAAGGAAAGCTCGTCGCGGAAGGGGTTAATACCTGAATATTTCCGGGCAAATAATCATCTGTATGATGATTGAAAGCACAAAGAAGAGGGGGGATTGAAAATATCATCAACCCCATTGAAAAAATCACCATTCTATGCTCAAATTACAGATATTTTCATGGTCTGATCCTGAATTGAAAGATTTCAATTGTCGGTTTTAATGGCGGAACAGATATTTCAGGACCCGACATTCTAGTTAACGAAGTCACCGTAAAGAAAGGAGGAAACTATGTCGGCACGAAATGTTTTTTTATCCAGAATCACCTCTAATCGAGGAGCGGGCGAAGGAAACATGTTCACACTGATCTTCATCGTGTGCATGGTCATCCTGCTTGTCTTTCTGATAAAGTTTTGCAGCCCCACGCCGCCGCCCGCAGTTGTGAAACCGGCCGAAAAGGCAGTTACTGAAGCAACCAAGGCACTTGAAAAACTCGGCAAATTTCTGGCAGTCAAGCTGCCGAGCGGGATTGAGCTCAAAGTTCCCGAGTTCGGCGTCGAGAAAAAACTAATTGCCTTCATCGAAGACAAAAGCAAACCCGTTGACAAAACCACCTGGTTTACCTTTGATCGATTGGATTTTGAAACAGGAAGCGCAAATCTGAAACCTACTTCAGCGGAGCAACTGAAGAACATAGCAGAGATTATGAAAGCCTATCCGAAAGTTGCATTGAAGATTGGAGGCTACACGGATAATGTGGGCAATGCAGACGCCAATCTTAAACTTTCCCAGAAAAGAGCTCAAAACACCTTGCAGGAGCTTGTCAAATTAGGCGTCGATGCCAAGAGGCTGGAAGCCGAAGGATATGGTGAGAAGCATCCGGTTGCAGATAACTCTACGGAAGAAGGGAGACAAAAGAACCGGAGAATCGATCTTAGAGTAACGAAGAAGTAAGGGAAGACTGTTAAAAAGGGCGGGGTCATCCCGCCCTTTCCCTGTCAAGATGATCCGGTTTATATAGAGACTTCAGGGGCAGGTCTGGATCATTGACGGGCTTTGCCAGAAATGATAGTTTTAAAGGAGGAACCGTTGTATGGCTGATGAAGAGAAGCTGAAGGGTCTGGGGCCCAATGATAAGGGCACGGGTGCCGATGCGTGGGATGCCACGCAATGGCACGTGGTGGTGAAGGGGGATACCCTGTCAAAGATTTCTAAGAAATATTATGGGGACCCCAACCTCTATATGAAGATCTTCGAGGCGAACAGGGACATTTTGAAGAACCCTGACTTGATCAAGATCGGTCAAAAATTAAGGATCCCTTAACTGGAAGGAGGAAAGATGATGAAGTCAAAAAGAATTCTGGTAACGCTTCTATGCGTGGTTGTCGGCCTTGCACTTGTGGCCTGCGCAGGTAACAAGAACGCGGCCTCTACAGCGATCAAGGCCGCGGAGGATGCCTTCAACGCCGTCAAGGGCGAGGCCATGAAGTACGTTCCTGACAAGGTAAAGGCCATAGAAGACTCGATCAAGGCCGCGAAAGATACGTTCGACAAGGGGAACTACGATGCGGCCCTCAGCGCGGCGAAGGCCATCCCGGACAAGGTGAAAGAGCTGTCAGCTGCCGCCGCGGCCAAGAAGGCGGAACTGGTTAAGGGCTGGGAGGAGATGAGCGGAGGAATGCCCAAGATGCTGGATGCCGTAAAGAGCCGACTGGATATCCTCTCGCAGAGCAAGAAACTGCCCGCAGGCCTGGACAAGGCGAAACTTGACGGCGCCAAGTCGGGTTACGAAACAGCCGCCAAGATGTGGGAAGATGCCAAGGCCGCCTTTGCGGGGGGCAACATGGCCGATGCCATGGCCAAAGCCACGACCGTGAAGGAAAAGACCGTTGAAGTGATGAAGACCCTCGGCATGCAGGTCCCGGCGGCCGCGACCGCCACCAAGGGTTAAAGGCAGGTCTCTTTTTCTCTCCATGAGACAAGAAGGGAGTCCCTGATTAGGCGCAGTTAGCGGCTTTTTTATCAGGGACTCCTTTTTTATTTCCTCGGGGGAAAACTTATGTGACACCCGTGAAATAGATAGCACGCAAGCGATCGGGAAGCCATGCACCACCGCCAGCAAGTTTTACCTGGATGAGCAAAATAGCCATGAAAGATAATACCTTCGCAAAAATACTGACAGCCCTTCTGATTCTGGCTATCGCATTCATTGCCAGCGCGGCGGAGCCGGTCAAATTTAAAAGCACCGACACAGGTTTTGGCGTCGGCGAACCGATCTTTAAAGAAAACTATCCTAGCCGGGGGGCAAGGATCGAATCCCCACCTTTGACGAGGTCTTGAAGCTCAATTATCAAGCCTTCCAAGATTTCCTTTCTTTCTTTATTCTTAACAGTCTGTTAAATAGTGGATGGGCTCCCTGTATATGCGAAAAGAAAACATCCGAAACATCGCCATCATCGCTCACGTGGACCATGGCAAGACCACCCTGGTGGACGCCATGCTTAAGCAGAGCGGCATCTTCCGCCCGAACCAAGAAGTCATGGAGCGCGTTATGGACTCCATGGACCTCGAGCGGGAGCGCGGCATCACGATCATGGCGAAAAACACAGCCGTATGGTTTGGCTCCATCAAGATCAACATCGTCGACACACCTGGGCATGCTGATTTCGGAGGCGAGGTGGAGCGTAGTTTGAACCTCGTCGATGGAGCCATTCTCCTCGTCGATGCCAGTGAGGGGCCCCTGCCACAGACACGGTTTGTCCTCAAGAAGACCCTGGAAAAGTCGCTTCCCGTGATCCTCGTCATCAACAAGATTGACCGTGGGGATGCGCGAATCGAGGCCGTCGTCAACGAGGTATACGATCTCTTCATCGATCTCGACGCTAGCGAAGAACAAATCGGATTTCCGATTCTTTACACCAATGCGAAAAAAGGGGCCGCCCACCGGAAGCCGGGGGACGATTCTATCGACCTACGGCCACTCTTTGAGACCATCGTCTCCCGGATCCCGGGTCCGGAGGGGAATGACGCCGAAACGCCCCAGTTCCTCGTAACGAACTTGGATTACGACTCCTACGTGGGGCAGATTGGCATTGGCCGCATGATGAACGGCATCCTGGAAATGAACCGGGGCTACACACTCTGCGGGCTGGAACGAAACGTCTCAGGCATCAGATTCTCGGCCCTCTACAGCTTCTACGGACTCAAAAAGAAACAGGTCGATCAGGTTGAGGCGGGGGATATCGTGGCCGTCGCCGGCGTGGAAAATATCAGTATTGGCGACACGATTACCGCCTTGGAGGACTCGAAACCCCTGCCCCGCATCCACGTAGACGAGCCCACCCTCTCCATGATATTCTATGTTAATAATGGACCCCTCGCAGGACAGGAGGGCACATACCTCACATCACGCCATCTTAAGGAGCGCCTGGAGAGGGAAGCCCTCCGCAATATCGCCATGCGGGTGAATCCCATTCCGGATCGGGCCGACGCCTTCGAGGTTTGCGGACGGGGGGAGCTGCAAATGGCCATTCTCATCGAAACCATGCGCAGAGAAGGCTTCGAGTTCATGGTCTCCCGGCCCACCGTCATTCTTCGGCGGAAAAACGGAAAGCCTCACGAGCCGGTGGAGCGCCTCTTCCTGGATGTTCCCGAGGCATTTACGGGGGTTGTAACGGAAAAAGTCTCGTCCAGAAAGGGGCGCATGATGAACCTCAACAATAAAGGGAGAGGCCGCGTCTACCTTGAATTCGTGATCCCCTCCCGCGGTCTCATCGGCTTCCGCAGCCACTTTCTAACCGACACGAAGGGCTCCGGCGTCATGAACACTCTCTTCGAGGGTTACGAGCCGTGGGCCGGGCCAATCCCCCAGAGGACAAACGGTGCCCTCGTCGCCGACCGCATCGGGAAGGCAAACAGCTACGCCTGCCTCGCCATGGGCGATCGCGGGGACCTTTTCATCGAGGTAGGAACGGAAGTGTACGGAGGAATGATCATCGGGGAACGTAACCGCAGAGGCGACCTCAATGTGAACATCATCAAAGAGAAGAAGCTCTCTAACGTCCGAAGTTCCACCGCCGAGGCAACGGTCACCCTCAGGCCACCCAGGCTCTTGTCATTGGACCAGTTTATCGAGTTCATCGCTGAGGACGAGCTTGTGGAGATCACCCCAGAAAATGTCCGCCTCAGGAAAATGGAACTCGACGCCGGGAAGCGTCTGTCGATGAAGCGCAAGGAAGGCCTGCTGGCTGCGGACAGGGACAGCTGAAAAGCAGACAGGCCGTTTTTCCAATTCATCAGGACACCTTTTCATTTTCTTGCGGTGGCGGGCTCAAGTATGAAAAAAACCGTCAGCCCCGGTGAGAACAGGGGTTGTCGGCAAAATATTAACGAATCAATATTATCAGAGGAGGTTTTTAAAATGAAAGGAGATAAAAGATTAATCGACACGTTGAATTCCCTTCTGGCAGATGAACTGACTGCCATCAACCAGTACATGGTTCATTCGGAGATGGCGGATAACTGGGGGTATGAAAAGCTGCACAAGCATTTCGAAAAGAGGGCGATCGAAGAGATGAAGCACGCCGAAAAGCACATTTCTCGGATCCTATTCCTGGAGGGTACGCCCATCGTGAGCGATCTCAAGAAAATATACATCGGCGCCGACGTTCCCAAGCAACTCACCAGTGACCACGGACTGGAACTGCAGGCCATCAAGGCATACAACAAAGCCATTGTTCTTGCGGGAGAAGTCAAAGATTATGCTACTCGTGAAATGCTGGAGGCTATCCTGAAAGACGAGGACAGGCATATCGATGAAATTGAGGAGCTTCAGGATCAGATCGCCCAGATGACACTGCAGATTTTCCTTTCCACACAGGTGAAATAAAGATTGTGCCCTGAATTTCTCTCGCTTCCGATGTTTCACCCTCTCCGAGATAAAAAGGGGGTTCTCGTCAAAAAATGAAAGGGGGTAAGGATTATGGCGGCTCAGAAAAAAGTTGTCGTTTCTACGTATACCAACGGCATCCTGGATCCCGGCGAGCCTATGCTCGGTCCGATCAGAGACGGCGGTATCATCGAAGCGAACACCATGCCGGGCTGTTGGGGTCCCATGATCTCGCCGCATCTGCGGGGCGGGCATGAAGTCACCCAGCCGGTCTATGTCGAAAAAGCGGAACCGGAAGACGCGGTCGCCATCCGGATTCGCGATATCCGTGTAACTTCCATCGCGACCGCGTCTGGTGTGGACCGCATGGTCGGTGAATACTTCAACGGCGACCCTTACGTCGCCAAGAAATGTCCTACATGTGGAACGATGCATCCTGAAACAACTGTTGAGGGCATAGGCCAGGAGGCCATACGGTGTGCCAACTGCGGCACAAAGCTCATGCCTTTCCAGTTCGAACACGGCTATACCGCCGTATTCAACACGGCCGGCAAGATCGGTATTACCGTTGATAAAAAGGCAGCGGAACGCATAGCGAAAAACGCCCGCAGCTACGCAAAACTCTCGGAGAGTTGCAAGCAGCACCCCATCCTTCTCTTCGCGCCCCATGACATCGCCGGAACGGTCTCCCGCATGAGACCCTTCATGGGCCAACTCGGCACGACACCCGCCATCCCTATGCCCGATTCCCACAATGCCGGCGACTTCGGCGTTTTTCTTATCGGCGCTCCGCACGAGTATGCGATCACGGCCGAACAACTCGAGCACCGGACGGACGGCCACATGGATATCGACGCCGCCCGAAAGGGGGCCATTGTCATTGCTCCGGTGAAAGTGCCTGGAGCCGGCATATACATGGGAGACATGCACGCGCTTCAGGGAGACGGGGAAATTGCCGGTCATACCATGGATGTGGCCGGGATCGTTACCCTCCAGGTAAACGTCATCAAGGGGCGCTCGCTCGAAGGGCCCGTGCTGTTCCCGGTTCTTGAAGACCTTCCCTATCTTGCGCGACCTTTCAGCGGGGTGGAAAAGAAACGGGCGCAGACCCTGGCAAAAAAATGGGGGATGACGCGGCTGGAAAGAGCAGCGCCCATCTCCGTCGTGGGAACGGGAGCCGATTTGAACAAAGCCACGGAAAACGGACTGCAGCGCGCGGCAAAGCTTCTTGAGATGAGCGTTCCCGAAGTCAGAAACCGAGCCACCATCATGGGAGCCATCGAAATCGGGCGCCTGCCCGGCGTCGTCCAGGTCACCTTCCTGGCCCCCGTGAGCAAACTCAAAAGCGCAGGCCTGCTCCCCTTTGCCCGGGAGCAGTACGGCACAGCATAAAGGGAAAAAGGTAAAAAGGGGATGAGAGGATAGACTCATCCCCTTTTTATCGAAGATAAAAGCGTTTTCGGGGCGGGCTTCATGATCATCATTCTACCGAAAAAATAAACTAGCAACACTTTTCAAATTTCCAAAATCGTTGTGACGACTTCATCACTGCTATCTCTACCAGGATAGGAAGTTTTTTGTGAGGTGTATATGGAAAAAAGCGCACGAATAGGGTTTCGTGTAATGGGTACGATAAAAGAGGTCAAGGGGTTCTGCAACGCCGATCACAAGGCGGGCGATCGGCTCGAATTAAGCGGACACCAGGCAGGTGGACTTTGCGGTTTCTTTTATCATGAGGTGTTTCCCTATATCATTTTACTCCAGTTCGGCGGAGGACTCCCCCCGGAGTGGGGCGATCCGGATGTCATTGAGATGGAATGCATCGACAAGGTGAATACGGTCAAGATTGAACTCAGGCGCATCAGGGAGTGACCCCGTCCCGCTTACCGCTTGATTAATTTTTTTACAATCCCCTGAACCTTTGCGATCCCGGAGTGAAAAAATGAAACTACGGACCCATATCATCAATCGCCTCGTGAAGGGTGAAGATCTGAATCACCATGGGACTCTCTTTGCAGGGAAGGCGGCTATGTGGTTTATCGAATCAGGCTTCATTGCCGCCGCAAGCCTCACAAAGCCGGAGAACATTGTCTGCCTCAACGTGCACGGAATGCTCTTCATGAGACCGATCCAAAACGGGGCCATTATCCGCTTTGAAAGTAGAGTCGTCCTTGTGGGGAGAACCCGCCTGATATCCCATGTAAAAGTCGTGGACAACAATACCGAGGATTTATTCGTCGAAGGTTTCATCACCTTCATCCACGTCGACAAGAACGCCAAGGTGATCCCCCATGGCATCGCCATCGAGGTGACGGACCCTGGGGATGTTGAGCTCTATAACAGGGCGAAAGCCCTGAGGTAGCCCCGTCCGAAAGCATGAGGATAACCTTTTTTTCACAAAACATCACATAGATCGCAGTGGAGGTGCGGGAATGGCTCTCAGGACGAAAAAGGAATACTTCGACAGTATCCGGCAGCTCAAGACAGAATTATACGCGATGGGCGAAAGGGTCAGCGACCCATCGGCACATCCCTGCTTCAGGCCCCCCCTGGAGGCCATCGGGCTCGTCTACGAGTTGTCCGGACAAAAGGAGTACGAGGGGGCTCTGACCGCGCATTCACCCTTCATCAATGACAAAGTGAACCGATTCGCTCACATCCTACAGGAACAGGATGACCTGGCAAGGAGGTTCCGCATTGCAAGGTCCATGGTCCACAAGCACGGCGCCTGCATCGGCGCCCGCTGTGTGAGCACCTCCTCCCTGAACGCGGTTTTTGCAGTGACGTACGAGATGGACCGTGAGCTGGGGACGGCCTATCACAGTCGCTTTCTCGACTTTTTGAAGTTCGTCCAGAAGAACGACCTCGCGGTCTGCGGCGCTATGATGGATGTGAAGGGCGACCGGAGTCTGAGCCCCGGAAAGCAGACTGACCCGGACGCTTACCTCCACATCGTGGAGAGGCGCAAAAACGGCATCGTCGTTCGGGGCGCCAAGGCGAGCATATCCGGGGCTGCCATCGCGAATGAAATCGTCGTCGTCCCCTGCACAGCCCTTCAACCCGGTGAGGAGAACTACGCCGTATGCTTTGCCGTCCCGAGCGACGCGCCGGGTATCATCCATGTGGCCGAGGCCCCCGCACCGAACATGAGGCGGCTCACCGGCGACGAGATGGATTTCGGCAATGCCAGGTACGGTACACACGGCTCGACCCACGTGATCTTCGAAGATGTCTTCGTGCCCGAGGACAGGATCTTCATGTGCGGAGAGCAGAAGTTCGCCGGCACTGCGGTCAATTATTTTGCCCTGCTCCAGAGACTGGCCACTTCCGGCTGCAAGACCGGCCACCGGGACCTCCTCATTGGCACCGCGGCCGTCATCGCAGATTACAACGGCATCGGAAACGCAAGGCACATCCGTGAAAAACTCACCGATCTCTACTTCCAGAGCGAGCTTTCCGCCGGCTGCGCCCTGGCGGCCGTCTACAACGCAAGACAGAGCCCCTCGGGTGTCTTCTTCCCCGATCCGCTCTACATCAACCTCGCCAAGCTCCAGGGTGTAAACGCCATCTGGGACGGTAATTTCATCACCGCCGACATTGCCGGGGGCCTGGTCTGCACGCCGCCCACCGCGCGCGACATCAAGAACGAAAAGATCGGGAAACTCCTGATCAAATATTTCAAGGGCAGGAAAGACGTCCCGACGGAGCACCGCATACGGATGATGCGGCTGGCGGAATACCTGAGCGGCCAGGGATCTGTCGTTCCCATCGAATCGACGCACGGCGCCGGGTCACCCCAGGCCCAGAGAATCGTCATCCAGAACACCCTGATGAACGTCATCGAACGGTTTAAAAAGGATGCGAAGGTCATGGCGGGAATAGAAACATAGTTCCAGGGTCAGGCCTGACATCTTGACATTTGATTTGCCGCGATGACTTCTGAAGCAATTCCCAACCCTCGCCAGGAGGACGAACAATCATGGGAAATACAGAATTTACTTTTGGAGATAACCTCGAAACCCTCGCGCGTATACTCATCCGATGTTTCATCGGGGGCGTTCTGCTGATGCTGATCTGGTTCATAAGCTTTACTTTCGGCGGTGACTGGATCTATGGTTTCCATTCGAAGTGGTTTCTGATGCCGCGGCAGACATTTAACGCGATCCACTATGGCGGCATGGCGTTTATCAAGATCCTGCTGATAGTCTTCTTTCTTCTTCCTTACATCGCCATAAAGCTTGTGTCGAAAAAGAAGAGTTGAAACACAATCAGTGGCACATCTTCTTCGCCATGAACAGGATATGACGCAAAGGTGAAAAATGGGCGGTGAGAAGGCAGCCATCAATCGGATCGGTCTGGCCCTGGGCAGCGGGTCCTCTCGCGGCTGGGCCCACATCGGCGTGATCAGGGCGCTGTCGGAGGTTGGCATAAAGCCGGACATCGTATGCGGCTGCTCTGTCGGCGCGCTCGTGGGCGCGTCCTACGCGACGGGGATGCTAGATCAATTAGAGCAGTGGGTAAGCTCTCTGACCAAACTTGAATTCGCGAGATTTTTTGAGTTGAACCTGTCCCTCAAGGGCTTTATTGACACTGAAAGACTCCACGCATTCCTTGCCAGTCATGTCTGCGGTGAAGATGATCGCATCGAGAACCTGCCAAATACATACGCGGCTGTTTCAACCGAGTTGGAGACGGGGAGAGAAATCTGGTTCACACAGGGCCCCGTCATGGAAGCCGTCCGGGCATCGATTTCGTTACCCGGTCTCTTTCCTCCGGTTCAACATGAAGGGAAATGGCTGGTCGACGGTGGACTTGTCAACCCCGTACCCGTATCACTGTGCCGATCCCTGGGAGCGGATATCGTCATCGCTGTGAATTTGAACGGGGATATTGTGAGTAAACGTGCAAGTCAAAAAGAAACGACGACTGACAGCGAAAGTATCTTGGATAGATTCACAAGAACTTTTAAGAGCTACTCTACCACCCTATTTCCAAGCTCGGGACCGGAGAATACCCCACCCGCCTTGTTTGACGCGATAGCCCTTTCGGTCAACATCATGCAGGACCGGGTCACACGCAGCAGGATGGCCGGAGATCCCCCGGATATCCATCTCGAGCCAAAATTATCGCACATCGGCCTTGTGGAAGCTTATCGGGGAAAAGAAGCCATCTGGGAGGGGAGAGAATGTGTAAAACGCATGCTTCCGGAAATACAGTATATACTGGATATGCCGCCGGAGGACGATCCTATCGTAGGAAAGAAGCCCTAAAAAAGCGATAACAAAGACACGCAATCCCTCTATGGCTTCGGAAATATCAACTGCCCCCAGAAGTAAAAAATTGAAGGCATTTCAAATAGATACAGGCTTGAGAAGCCCAGGTATCGCCGGGCACCCCCTTGATTCTGTAAGTTTCCACAAATATTACATCTTGCCTGAAACCCCGGATTGTGATAGGAGGGGCGTCACTCAAGTAACGTCGCATGATGCTAAAGATAAAGACTGCTTACCGCCCTGCGAGCACAAGACAGCAGGCTCCAACAACTCATATGATACCACCGTGCGGGACTTGCCACCCTGAGGCGCGTAACCGCCCACCGCACAAAATCCTGCCCGTCCTCCTTACCCTGCTATTCTTAATCGCTACGGACGGCTTCCTCACCCCTATCGCGGCCGACGGGAATTCTTATCACCACATTGTCATTTTATCCGACCTCCACCTCCCCGGCAGAAACCTGGAAGCGAAAGAGAAAGCCATTGACACTGTCAATTCCTGGTCTGACGTCGATTCCGTTGTTCTACTGGGGGATATATGCGACAGGAGAGGGACCGAGGAGGAATACGGCTTCGCAAAAGAATTTCTATCCCGCCTCAAGAAACCGTTTTACCCCATAACGGGAAACCATGATTTCCTTTACGAGCAGGAATCCTTCGTTCAGGGAAACAGAAAGGGGTTCCCGGAAGAACGGGCGATTAAGCTCAAACGATTCAAAGAAACATTCGGATTGAAAGAAATCTATTACAGTAAGAGGCTCCGGCACTATCTGCTCGTTTTTCTCTCCATAGACAGCCTCCAATCGAATTATCACGCGGAGATCTCGCAGAAACAGCTCGAGTGGTTTGCGGCCGAGCTGGATCGGAACAAAACGGTCCCGACCATTGTCTTCTATCACGCGCCGTTAAAGGGGACCCTCACAGGCAGTAATGTCGTGGCGCTTTTCAACCATTTTTTTGCCGCACAGCCCGCCGGTCAAATTAAAGAGATCGTCAAGCGTAACCCACAGGTATTTATGTGGGTTTCGGGACACATCCACACCGCACCGGAAAATATCAATTACGTGCATAACGTCAATCTTTATGAAGGGCGGGTTTTGAACGTTCACAATGCCGACATGGACGGGAGAAGCTTCGTTTCCCATGCAGGCCTTGGGGTGGGCACACATGACAATATATGGACCAACTCTCTCTTCCTGTACCCGGACAGGGTCGTCATTAAAACCTACGACCAGAAGAAAGGGTACTGGCTGGAAGAAAAAACGAGAGAAATCCGGACACCTGTATTTGTCAGAAAAGGATCCAAACCGGCGAGAGGGTCCCTGCCCGGCCCGCGTTAAGAAACGGCCAAAACGCCTTTCTGTATTGCTGATTCCCCCCCATTTCAAATTTTTTAACCATTGAATCCGGAAACACTTTTTTAGTGACATACCAGGTGAAATGAACATTCAAATCTGGTACATATCGGTGAGTTTAATAGAGGGGCTTCAGGATGCTGACGAAGAGGGAGATCACTGAGAAGGTTTTCGAGCTGGGATTCGCCGATGTCGGCTTCACGACGGTGGAACCTTTTACCTCTCAGCAGGAGATCCTCGAAGAACGAAAAGAGTCTTACCGCTGGACATTGGCGGGGGGCCTGGATCTCGCGGGCGGTACGGACCCGAGGAAATCCCTGCCCGAAGCGAAATCCATCATCGTTCTCCTGGAGAGTTACCTCGAGAAAGCCTACCCACCCGCGCTGGAAGGCCATTTCGGCCGATGCTATCTCGATGACGACCGCGTCACAAAGGACGGTATGACCAATAGGCTGGGCCTGCTCCGCGAGTTCCTCAAGCAAAAAGGCATTGCCTCCAGGGTTCCCTTCAACGCACCGCAACGCCTCGCCGCTGCCAGGGCCGGCCTGGGAGACTTCGGCAAGAACAATTTTTTCTATGCCCACCGGGTCGCAGGACACAGCTCCTGGGTCGTACCGATTCCCGTCATTGTCGACGGGGAATTTACCCCCGATCCGCCATCGGTCGCCGTCGGATGTCCCGAATGGTGCCGTAATGCATGTATTGCTGCCTGTCCCACACAGGCCATCCGCGGACCGAACAGACTCGAACCCAGGCGCTGCATCGCCTTTCTGACTTACTACGGCCGGGGCCTGACGCCACCGGAACTTCGGGAACCTATGGGCCTGTGGGTTTACGGCTGTGACCGCTGTCAAAACGTCTGTCCCAGGAACACATCCTGGATGGCACAGGAACGACCGATCAACGAGCGGGTCGCCGCCAAGGCTGGAGCCTTCGATCTCTCCTGCCTTATCAAGATGGACAGGGAATTTTTTCTCAACCGGGTCTGGCCCCACATGTTCTACATGTCCGACAAGGACCTCTGGCGCTGGCACATGAACGCCGCCCGGGCCATGGGGAACACCCGCGATGACCGCTACATCCCGGAACTGACCTCTGCCCTGCGCGAAAATACGGACGAGCGGGTGCGGGCCATGGCTGCCTGGGCCCTGGGCCGCATCGGGGGCGTCACGGCAAGGAGGACATTAGAGATGCACCTCCTGAAGGAAGACGGTGTCGTGAAAACTGAGGTTCGTTCAGCCCTGGATAACGTGCCGCAGGCACGACTCGAAGAAAAGCAGGCCCTATAGGGAATCAACGTGCAGGATCACAGCAAATAAAATCTGGAGGGATATATGAAAATTACAAGCCTCGATAAGCTGAAAAAAACGAAGATGACGATGGAAGGCGCGAAGGACACCTGGAAGCAGGTTCCCATCTCCAAGGCGGACGGCTCACCGGTCTTTTCTTTCCGCGTGTTCACGATCATGCCCGAGGGCCACACGCCTTACCACACGCACGCCTCCGAACACCTCAACTACATCATCGATGGCGAGGGTGCCCTCGTGGATGAAAAGGGGAATGAACGTTCCGTGAAAAAAGGCGATTTTGCACTGGTGCTGCCGAATGAAAAACACCGCTACAGGAACACATCATCAAAGCACCCCATGGTCATGATCTGCGCCGTGCCGAAGGAATACGAGTAACCGGCCCCATTATTGATACCTTCTGCCCGCCGCGGGAGGACTATCGATAATAAAAAAGGGGGGGGTGCTTCGAGAGCTCACAAACCCTGTTTTACATTCCCCTTACCGCCGTGAAACGAGCAAGCATCTCCGTGTCGCCGAAAACTTCGAGCACGTCCCCTGAGAGTTTGAAACGTCTTGCCGATCCCAGGGCATTAAAAAAGGCGTCCTCCAGATCACTGATGTCCCCCGGGCAGGCCATCTTCGTCGATCCCAGGGCGGAAAAGCGAAGACGGTCACCTTCCAATGTGTAACCGCCAAAAAACCGATTGCAGCCCCCGTGGCCGACAACCCTTCCCTCGGCAGACATCAGACGGAGGAGGGGTGTCTGCCTGCCCGACTGTATGAAAATCTCTTTCCCTCGGAGCCCGACAAGTTTCCAGTCCGTATTCTCGAGGGATACCGGGGACGTCCCGGCACTACCATGCAAACCGGAACACCCGGGACAGACCGCCAATGTCAATATCATCCATAGAAAACAGAACTTCTTCATATCCGAACCCCCTCGGAAAATGTACGTCGGAGCGGATGCACCGCCCCGGCAGACCTTGATTACCACAGCCGGCAGGGCATAGTCTACCCGGTTGAGTGTGCAAAATTGGGCCCGAGTTACGTATTGACAGGAAACCCCATTTAAGGAATATTTACTCTTATGGCTCCATCAAATACGGCTAAACAGATCACAGGCCCCATGCAATACACGATATTCGACGTCCCCATCTTAAGGGACATCTTTCGCCTGATATCGACCCTTTATCTGAAGATGATCGGATGGCGCAGGGAGGGAAGTTTACCCGACATACCGAAGTACGTCATCATCGTGGCCCCGCACACCTCCAACTGGGATTTTCCCATCGGTCTGGCCATGGCCTTTGTTTTGAAGCTCAGAGGCTACTGGCTTGAAAAGGACAGCATCTTCCGGTGGCCTTTTCATGGATTCTTCAGGTGGCTCGGCGGCATTCCCATTGATCGGTCCAGGTCGAGCGACGTCGTCGCACAGATGGTCCAGGTCTTTAACGAACGGGCAAAGCTTACCATGGTCATGGCCCCCGAGGGAACCCGTAAAAAAGTCACTTATTGGAAGAGCGGGTTCTATCACATCGCCCGGGGCGCCGACGTCCCGATCGTGCTCGCTTTTCTGGATTACCTGCGCAAGGCAGGGGGTATAGGCCCCGTTTTCAATCCGACCGGAGATATCGAAGCCGACATGGAATATATTCGCACCTTCTACGCAACGGTGACTGGAAAGCACCCTGAAAAGCAATGCATCCCGTCGTTTATGCCGGCAAAGCAGTAAAACGGACGGGTGAAGAATCCGAACGCCTGCTGACCAGGCGGATGGTTCTTAACATAGAAACGATACAGAAAGGCCTTAGGAGGGTAGTCATGCGATGGAGAGAGGGAAGGCAAAGTGATAATGTTGAAGACCGACGGGGTATGACGGTCTCCAAAGGTATGATGGGGGGTGGCATCGGGACCATCCTGCTCGTGCTGGTTGCGCTCTACTTCGGTGTGGACCCGAGTATCATCCTCAACCAGATGCCGACGACGGGAAGTCCGCCATCGGTGGAACAGTCCGCAGGCAAGCCGTCAGGACAGGACGAGCAGGTCCAGTTTGTCTCCGTCGTCCTCGCGGACACCGAGGACACCTGGCGCGAGATCTTCCGCCAGGGAGGGGAAACCTACCGGGAACCCAAGCTGGTCCTCTTTTCGGACGCCGTCCAGTCCGCCTGTGGAATCGCCCAGGCCGCGATGGGCCCCTTCTACTGCCCACTGGACGGAACAGTCTATATTGATCTGATTTTCTACCGTGATCTCAAGGAACGGTTCCATGCACCGGGTGACTTTGCTCAGGCCTATGTCATCGCCCACGAAGTGGGGCATCACGTGCAGAATCAGCTCGGTATCATGCAGAAGGTCCAGGAGATGCGGAGCCGTGTCGACGAAGTGCGATCGAACGACCTTTCCGTCAGGACGGAACTCCAGGCGGACTGCTTTGCAGGCCTCTGGGCCTATCATGCAGACAAGTCTCGGCACATTGTCGAATCGGGAGATATCGAAGAGGCCTTGAACGCCGCCAGCAGTATCGGCGATGACCGCATCCAGAAACAGACCCGGGGCCGCGTCGTTCCCGACTCTTTTACTCACGGAAGCTCCGAGCAGCGGGTTCGATGGTTCAAGCGGGGACTCGAGACGGGCGAATTCGCACAGTGCAACAGCTTTAACGTGAGAAACCCGTAATACCGTTCTAAAATATTCCATGTAATTAGAGAGGACCTCTCATGAAGACAGCCCTCCTGATCGTCGACATTCAGAACGACTATTTCCCGAAGGGGAAAATGGAGCTCGAGGGGAGTACCGAGGCAAGCCTGAGGGCCAAGGAGCTCCTCGAGCTTTTCCGGGCCGAAAAATTGCCCGTCGTTTTCATCCAGCACATCTCCGTCCAGAAGGGGGCTACATTCTTTCTGCCGGACACGGAAGGCGCTCTTATCCATGTAAATGTCAGACCCCTGCCCGGGGAGACCGTCATCCGTAAACACTACCCGAACAGTTTCCGGGAAACAGGGCTTCTCGATTACCTGAAAAAAGAGCAGATCGGAAGGCTTCTGATCTGCGGTATGATGACGAGCATGTGCATCGACGCGACCGTGAGGGCGGCTTTCGATTACGGCTTTGCGTGCGTCGTCATCCATGACGCCTGCGCAACCATGTCTCTCCGTTTCAAGGACACCAGTGTCCCCGCAGCCCAGGTTCAAGCCTCATTCCTGGCTGCCCTCGGATCCGTCTATGCCAGGGTGATGAGCATCCATGAGGCGATCGAGAAGAATATCCACAGGTCTTAATTCCTTCAAAATGGGCTGAGCACATCTGGAGCCCATCATTTTCCTAAAGTCCCCTGTCCTTTTGCCGATTATACCATGGTGCCTAAAACCCACCGCTTTCGATTTTAGTTAAAATCGTCAAGTATTTCAGTTGGTTGTCAACTAAACAGTCCAGAATTTTTCCGACTTCAAGGAACATGACCCGACAGAGGACGTCAACAAACCCGGATTTCCCCCACTCAAAGGAGGTAGATGACATGGCAGGCTCAAGAAGGCTCTTCGTCCTTGCATCATTGATTATGGCCTTGCTTGTTACCGGGGTACCTTTGGCTGAATCAGCGACACTGGACCTCATGGGCTACGGCTGGAACACGACGGAAGTTATCATCAACATCAAGGCAGGGGGGGCCGTTACCGAGGAAGCGATTGCTGACGTGAAGGCGGCCATTGAGGATTGGAACCTCGTCCTTAAAGACATCGGTGGTCCCTTTCTCAATCTGGCCGTTAACACTCACGACGCAAATATCATCATTCAACTGAAGGCGGGCGGCGGGCCGGTCCTTGGCTACACACTGGTGAAGGCCACAAAGAAATACAGCTGTGTCCTGGAAAAAGTAACCATCCACATCAGCGGCAAAGCCTTCGGATCCAGGTTGAGTAATGCCGGAATCAGAAACATTTCCCGTCACGAACTCGGCCATGCCCTGGGGCTCGGTCACAGCAATGACGCTGCTGACATCATGTTTTTTGCCATGCCCTCCTCAGAGGTCTGGGGAGACCAGGAAAAACCGATCACAGATAATGACGTAGCCGCTGTGGATGCTATCTATCCACTTCCGGGTTTTTGTGAACTCCCGGAGTCCGTAACGACGAACAGGAGCACTCTATCTTTTTCGGAGACAGCCTCTGAAGGTCATTTTTCCAAGGCAGGATCTCCACCCGGACCAGGGGATGAATAACCAAAAGCAGGGTCGCTGACGACCCTGCTTTTTTTGTGCCTGAATCCGGCCATCAGGATAACTTCCTCGTTGAGCACACGGTCAGGCCCGCTTGTGGATCATCAATCTTTTTCTCTCGACCGTTTCTTCCTTGCCGCCGTGTAGATCGCTGTTGGGGGGATGTTCTCCCCCTCGCCCCTGTCAGCGACGAGATCGACCCTGACATCCGAATAGTACATGGACAGTCTTCGTTCGAGGTCCGGCTCGGGCCGACCGGCCCAGACACCGAGGACACCTCCCGGAACAAGGCATCGCCTTATCATTCTCAGCCCCCGGTGGGTATAAAGAGAAGCGTTTTTTTTGTTGAGCAGGTAAGACGGCCCATTGTCCACGTCCATGAGAATGACGTCAAATCCCGCCCTGATTTCCCCGAGGATCTCGAGGACGTCTCCGCAGTAAACTCTCAACCGGGGGTCTAACAGGGTGTCCCGGTTGAACACACCCAGGAACGTCCTGTTCCAGTCGATGATGGCTTCCTCGAGTTCCGCTACGGTCACCTCGCCCACGCGCACGTCGTCGAGGACCTCTCTCAGCGTGAGGCCGAGTCCCAGCCCCCCCACGAGGACCCTGATCCCCTCTTTCTGATCCAGCCGGTTCAGTGAAGCCCTGGCAAGGAGCCGGGACGTGGACTCATCCGACGTGGACATGGCGAACCGGCCGTCGATCCGGATCTCGTGGTGCACACCGGCGAGCGTATGCCTTTCAAGGAGGATGAGTTCCCCTCCCCTGCCCGGCGCGGTGTCCAAGATCCTGGGCCGGTCATCCGGATTCACGACAACACCTCCCGAAAAAACAGTTTGACAATAGACAAGGAATCAATTATTGATATATCAAATATTTACCAGCCAAACAAGGGGGACACCCCATGCCAACAAATGACAGATTCATTTACCTGGTTTCGATGGCGCAGCATACCCTGCGAACTTACCTCAACAGTCTTTTTTCGAAAGAGGGAATGAAGATCACCCCCCCTCAGGCCACCCTCCTGTTTCTGCTGGAGGTACGGGACGGCCGGATCATGTCGGAGCTCGGTCAGGTCATCGGTGTCGACAACTCGGCCATCACGGGCCTCGTGGACCGGCTGGAAAAGGCCGGGCTGGTGATAAGAAAGCTCAATCCCGAAGACCGGCGGTCACTTCTCATCTATATCACCCCCGGCGGTCGCAAAGAAACAAAAAAAGCGGAAGCCATCATTCGCAGAGTCAATGAAAGCATCAAAGCAGGTTTTTCCGCCCGGGATATGGATACTTTCAAGAAAATCCTCAACAGTTTTTTTGAAAAGTTCGGGAGCAGGTAGAGACACGATCCCTCGCCGAAAAAAAGACCACCAACAGTATCAAGGAGGTTTTTATGAGTAAGGATGAAATCAGAAAATACGCTCAGGACCTCGGTGTGGATGTCGTGGGTTTCGCATCCCTCGATGACTATCAGTCGAGGAAATCTCCGGATCCACGTACCATTTTGCCGAAGGCCAAATCAATCATCGTCCTGGGGCATCGGATGATCGACGGCGCCCTGGACAGCAAGAACCCCCGGGTAAACATGGTCGGTCGCATGGCAGTCATGGACACCTCCAAGAGCCACCTCTACCTCACGGCCCGGTACATGGAGAGAAAATTCAGGGTCAGGACGTCTCCGGTTCTCTCTTCCTACCCCCTCGACATGGAGGCACCGACGCTCGGACTTATCGGAGACCTGTCGCTGAGGCATGCGGCAGTCGCAGCCGGTCTCGGCGTCTTCGGCCGTCACAACCTCGTCATCCACCCGCGCTTCGGGTCCCGCGTGAGTTTCACGGGGCTTCTGACGGAATTGCCCCTGGCCTCTGACCCGCCCGTCCGTGAAGAACTCTGCGACAACTGCAATCTCTGCGTGGAGGCCTGTCCCGGCCGGGCCCTCGATGTGGAGAATCGAACCGACGACATGAAATGCCTGCGGGCTTCACAGCCTTTCGGTATCGGGAGCGCTTTCGGTTACATACGGCGATTTCTCGGCAAGTCTCCCGACGAGCAGTTGGCCCTGCTCAAAGAGCCCCGGTTCATGAGCCTCTACCAGGCCTCCTTTATCGGGTTCCAGTACGCGTGTTTCAACTGTATCGCCGTCTGCCCGCTGGGCGACATGTGCCCCGGATAGATTAAGATGACGCAATGGCGGGGATCAGAAGATGCCGGAGAAGCCGGTGAACTGGTCTTTTGAAGGATCCATTGAAAGGCCGTAGCTGTCTTCGCCCTTGTATCGAAACTCGATGTGGCCGGGATCGATGGTCGCATCCGCTGTTTCGTTCTGGTAAACCCGGAAGAAAACCGTCGCCGTCAGATTCAACGCATCGTAAACGACGTAATCCGGGATGAAGGGAAGCTGCGTTTCCGTCGGGGAAATTTCAAGGCCGAAATTATAGAGTGCCGGTACGGCCCCGTCGGCCCTCGAGATCTCCCAGTTTGCCGCATTCTCAACGGATTCCCTGTCCAGGGCCTTGTCAAACTGGAACTTCATGCTGAAGATTTTGTACGCGCCGGCGTTTGATAGCGAATCGTCGAGAAAAGAAACGGGCGTATTCATGGACAGGTAAAAGGGGAACGTGCTCTCTGAATAGGCAAACTCGATCTTGGGCGTATCGACCTTGTAGACATACCGGCTCAGGACCTCACCGAGGGTGGGGGCTTTGTCATCCAGGAATTTGACAAGTTCCATCGCCTTGTCTATCTCCCCCATGTCCGCGTAGACATAACCCAGCTCGGCATAGGCATCGTAGGACTCGCTCTTCAGCCGGATGGCTGTCTCGAGCTGCTCAACGGCCTCTTCATAGCGTCCCATCTTGCTGTAAGTCTGCCCCAGGCCCAGGTAACCCGCCGCCTCCTGCGGATGATCAAGCTGCATCTTGAGGAAAAGCTCCCTCGCCTTCTCATACTCCTCCGCCTGCAGATAGGCCTGCCCCAAAGAGAATGAGTTGCTCACGCTGGGATCGAGCCTGACCGCCTTCTCATACTCAAAAATGGCCTCGTCGTAGCGATCCTCCGCGTAAAGGAGATTGCCGAGATTGACGAGGGTTGATCCGGAGGACGGGTTCAGCTTCAGGTAGGCCTGGTATTCGCTTACGGCCTGATCCACGTTGTCGAGCTTCACATAGGCGCTTGCCAGGTACTTCACGGCATCGGGGGCGGTTGAGGAGTCGGGGGTGAGGGAGATGGAGATCCTGAATTCCTTGACGGCGGCGCGGTAATCTTGTTTCTGGTACAGCGTAACACCCCTGGAGAGGGCGCTGTCCGAAATCGCCTGCAGCTGGTCTGTGCTGGGTATGGTGGCGGAAAACATCGCCTGCGCCGATGCCGCCGGGTCTAATGCATACATGTCATCCCGTCCTGGGTAAAAACCGTTCTTCTTATCATTATTTCGGCAGAATCCGCCGATTCTTGAGCGAAAATAGCTGAGTTATCATGATGAGTTACAGAGCCCATGGGCCATTCACCAATCAGACCCGGCTTCACTTCGCGTTTTAAGGGCAGAATCGCGATGAAAGAAGGTTTTTGGGGTGTCGGTGAGGAAACAACCTGAAGTGCCCGGAGGTCGGCCTTGAAGCGCAAGCCGGCCTCCGGGTTTATCCGGGTCATCGTCATGACCTGAAAGTGATGGTCATGGTGACCTTTGCCTCTTGACGGTCCGACGGGACTGGAAAGAACCACTTCCCGGCCTGACCGGCAATGCAGGAGCCCGCGTTCTTATCCTTGAGGGTCGTTTTCACGATCTTCACGCTTTTGACGGATCCATCCTGTCCAATGACCAGGTCAAGAATGACCTCCCCCCTGCTGGAGTAACACCGCTCGATCTCCACGCGATGCTTCTCCAAGACCGCATGAACGGCCTCCTTTGTGATCCCTCCGGAGATCTTCACGTCCCCGAAACCCAGGACAGTCCTTTTGCCCTCCTTCGTTCCGGAGGCATCGCGAAGGGACTCTTCGCGGGCGGGCATCACGGAAAGCGGGGCAGACATCTTGCAGGCCATCGCACCGCCCACGGCGTAATCCGAAACACCCTGGGGCAAAGGAAGCGGCTGCCGGATGGTCGTCGGTTTTTCACCGGTATTGCGCACCTCCGTGTCGACGGCTACAAAGGACGTGTAGGCCGTGAGGAGGTTGTACTGAAGCCCCAGATCAGTCACGTCTTTCGTACGCCCGTCGTCGGGGCGGAGTCTGTTGTAATCGGACAGAATCGCAATACGCTGGCGCGCCCAGAGGTATCGCAGGGCGGCGTTTTCTTTTGATGGCTTCACCGCACCCACATCGATGACCTCCCTGTGAGGGCCGTTTCCCGAGATACCGCTCAGGGTGATCTTTCCGCGGGCATCGCCTCGCCACTTGCCGAAGACGATGACGGGCCGCTCCGCCAGCACGTCGGGGATGCTCAACGGCTCGACGTCGTAGGTCCTGAATTTCTCGAAACCCACTTTGACACGGGTAAGGACCGGCGATTGGATCATCCTGCGAAAGCGTTCCGCCTGTGCGGCGGCCTCATCAGGTTTCGTAATGACAAAGGGTTCTCCCATGCCGACACGCGCCATCCCCTCGATGAGGTGGCGGTTGACAGAAGAGCCGATCCCGAAGGCGAACATGTTGGCGTTCTGCAGATTGTTGCGGATCAGGTCGAAGGCCTGTGTTTCGACGTGGACGTAACCGTCCGTGGCGATGACGACGGTCCGGGAAAAATTCTCGGGCCTGGGAAGCTGGAGGGCCCGCTTTAGCGCGGGCAGGAGCTCCGTCCCACCCCCGCCTCTCTGGCGCTCAACAAGATGAATCGCCTGCTGGACATTTCCGGGCGTGGCCGGCAGAGACTCCGCCGACATGACCGACGAGCCGCCCGAGAACAGAAGAACATTGAAACGATCCGTCGGGCGAAGGTTGCCGATGAGGTCTTTCAGGAGCTTCTTCGAGATCTCCAGGGGGAATCCGTGCATCGAGCCCGAAACGTCGACGATGAAGATGTATTCACGGCCGGGGATGTTTGCCGCCTTCACACGACTGGGCGGCTCCACCATGAGGAGGAAAAAATTTTCCTTTTCACCCTCGTATAGTAAAAGTCCCGACTGGATTTTGTCGCCGCCCAATCGGTACCGCAGTATGTAGTCCCGGTTGCCGCCGGTTGTCTCTGCACCGTCCAGATGGACCGCCGCCGCCGCCGGACTGTTGTAGCTGGCCTTGACCTTGTGCGATGTGCAGGCGAGGTCCTTGATGGGCATGCCCGCGGTGATATGAACGGTGATGTCAAATTTGTAAGGAGCGGATTCCCCTTCGTGCAGGTAGGGGTTCTGGACCCAGCGCTCCGAAAGAGGGGCCGTCTCCGCCGCCTGGTTCGAGTAACGGGGGCCAACGACGGTGGGGTACATGAACTCATAAACGCGGTCCTCAGGCACCAGGAGCTCCGTGTATCTCAGATCGACCTTGATTTCGTCACCGGGCATGATATTCGCCACGTTCATTTGAAACACGTTGGGCCGCTGTTGCTCGAGCAGCGAGGCGCTTTTGCCCTCTTCCCTCGCTTTCTCATACGCCCGGCGCGCGTCCTCGCGCTTGGCGATCTTCGCCTCGATGACCCTCTCGCCGATGGTCATCTTCATACCGTAAACGGCAGCCCGTGTTGAAGCAGGAAAGACATAGACGGCCTCGATCGGTCTCTTGCCCTCGTTTCTGTACACCTGGGCGACCTGGACATCGGCGATCACTCCCGAGATGTTGACGGAGGCCGACGTGGACTTGAGGGGAAGCTGGTCAAGACCCGGATCGTCGCTCTTGACAAAGAAATAAGGGGATAGGGTTCGATCACCGGACACCTCCGGTTGAACGGAGGCCCTAGCACCCCAGAGGATGGGCAGTGCCAGGAGAACAAACACCAGGATTCGTGGGATGGATTTCATAAAAAACCTCCTCTGTCTTTTTCTTTGTCTCATTAGACAGAGGAGGGTTCATAAAAGTTCCCGAAATAATCCCGGCGTCCTCAAGGACTTGAAAGGATTTCTATTTTAAGGGTGATGGGCCCTGCAGGAGGTTCCTGAACTTTATCTTTTTCCCTCACCTCCCCCAGGGATTTCAGTTTCTCGATCACTTCCTTCTCTTTCTCGGTCTCGATTTCAGCCGTGACGATTCCCTTTCCATCCTGAAACTCCCTTCTGACCTTACGCGCACCGGATTCGACCAATATCTTTTCGACGTCGCTCATGACCGCCGCGGGGTCTGTGGCGTAAAGGGAAAAGGCATACCCCGGTCTCACGGCAGGCGCAGCCTTGATTTTCGCCGCCATGGCCGGTGCCCGCACGTCGTCCTTCGCGGCGGCACCGAGAGCCGCCCTTTCTCCCTTCGCCGGCGAAAGAACCCTTTTCGCCACGGGGGCTTCCTTTATTGCTGCATCGGCCGACACAGCTGGAGCGGCCTCCGGCCTGCTTGCCATTTTCCTCTCTGCGACATCCTTCTCCGCCGGTTTGAGCGGGACTGCCCTTGCTTCAGATGAAACCTCTTTTTTCTCGCTTTCCCGTTTCCGATCCGAGACGGTGACCGCCTTCCTTTCTTTGCGCTCCTCCGGATCGGCGACTTTCAGCGGAACAGCCGCCAGTGACTTCGGGATATCCTTTTCTGTAGCAACACGGGCCGGTTCGGAGGGTGCCTGGCGGAGGTATGTCGTCTCGGGTTCAACGGCCTTGAAGACATAAACGGCAAAGACGGCCACAAGAACCGTGGCAAGGGCCGTTACCGGAACCTTGATGTGAAGCGGGTAGAAGAACCTCCGGATGAAACCTTGCCGTCTTTCGCGCTCTTCCCGGACCCTTGCCATGACCCGTTGTTTGAGCCAGGGGGGCGGCTCGGCCTCTTCGAGTTCCCGCACGAGCTTTCCCGCCTTCACCAGGTGCTCCAGGGCCACACGGCAGCTCGGGCAGGCGGCGACATGCGCCTCGACGCGCTTCCCCTCGTCGGGAGGAAGGACCCCCTCGAGATAGGCCGGGATTTTTTCCTCGATGTGTTTGCAGTCCATCACAGTTCCCCGAGTTGCTTCTTCAGGCAGTTCTTCATGGCCTCTCTCGCCCGGAAAAGTCTCGACTTGATTGTGCCCTCCGGCACGCTGAGAATACCAGCTATTTCGTTATAAGAGAACCCCTGGATATCCCTGAGGACCAGCGCCTCGCGGTGCTCCTCATCGAGCGTGTTGATGCAGTGCTGCACCTTTGCCTGAATTTCCTGTTTCTCCAGCGTCTCCAGCGCGGAGGCCTCAGGGCCGGCAAGACCCTCACCGGGGCCGTCGGCGGGATCATCCATTGAAACCGTTTTCTGACGGTGCCGTGCCGTTTGCTTCATCCGTGTCTTCGACACATTGACCAAGATGCCGTAGAGCCAGGTGGAGAACTTTGCCTCCCCCCTGAATTTGCGGATGGCCCGGTAGGCCGCAAGAAAGGCCTCCTGGACAATCTCGCAGGCCTCGTCGTAGTCGCCCGTCATCCGGAGCGCGATGTTGAACATCTTCTTCTGGTGCCTCTCGACCAGCACCCCGAAGGCTTCGTCGTCACCCCTCCGGCAGGAAAGGATGATCTCGTAATCCTCGTCGCGAACGGCCTTTTTGGGGTCTTCTATCGTTTTAGACATTCTGTCGCAGGAAATTGTTCCCCGAAAGTGATCATTCGAATCCCTGGCCGCCTCATACCACAAAAAAGGGGCGATATACAGGTTGAAGGCCTGTCCGGGCACAGGCCATCCGGCACCTCACACCGGATTGGTCCTTGAATGATCGGGCCATCTGCGGTATTTCCCTGGAGACAAAGGAGGGGTCGGGTGAACGCCTATTTGCTCGATGAGATCCGGACGGCCTGCAAGGCCGTCGCGAAGAGCGCAGTCCATGTGAGGATCCATGACGGCCGCATCGCCGGCTACGCAGCTTCGCTTAAGAAGACAGGCGGCATACCTCCCGGTCTTGATCCCGCCCGTCACTATCTCAGCCGCGGGGAGGACACCGCCGCATTTCTCCTGACTCTGAATGCCGTCAATTTCGGCTCCGGCTACTTCCCTCACCTTCGAAAACGCCCCGGCATGTCCGGTTACTTCACGGTCGCGTCTTCCCTGAACGATTATTACCGAAGACACGGCCCCCTCTCGGCGGAGGAATTGACGAGGCTTCAGGCGGAAGACTGCGCGCAGATATTCGCCCAGGATCTCTCGAGCGAACCCGTTCGAGAGCTCATGGGCCTCTTCGCGAGGGCGCTCAACGATCTGGGCACATATCTCATCAAGGACTTCGACGGCAGGTTCGTCGATCTGATCGAGGCCGCCGGGGACTCGGCCGAACGTCTTGTCCGGGTCCTCAACGGGATGCCCTTTTTCAACGACATCGAAAATTATCGATCCATGCGGGTCCCTTTCTTCAAGCGGGCACAGCTCACAGCCGCCGATCTCTCTCTTGTCTTCGGCGGCGATGGCTGGGGCCGCTTTGACGACCTGGACCGGCTCACGATGTTTGCCGACAACCTCGTCCCCCACGTGCTGCGTGTCGACGGGGTCCTTGCCTACGATGAGGAGCTCGCCTCGATGATCGACCGGGAGGAATTGATCCCCGCCCATTCACAGAAAGAGATCGAGCTCAGGGCCTGCGCCGTTCACGCCGTGGAACTCATGGTGCAGGCGCTGCGGGAATCAGGAGAGCAGGTAACGGCAATGAACCTGGACTACCTCCTGTGGAACCGGGGACAGGAGCCCTATTACAAGAACATCGGCCCGCGCCACAGAACCCGGACCGTTTTTTACTGAGAACGAACAGTCGCAACGCTTTCATCATCCATGGGATCTTCAGAAATACCCAATACCAATCGGGGTTATATTTACGTCATCCTGGCCGCGGTGCTCTGGGGCACGGCCGGCTCCGCCGCCAAGTTTCTTTTCAATAGCGGCATGTCGCCCGCCCAGCTCGTCCAGCTGAGGACCACCATCGGCAGTCTCGTCCTCGCCCTGTGGATCGGGAGCCGGCACCCCACGTCGCTCAGGGTCGCACCGGGGGATATCTGGAAGATCATGCTCCTCGGGGTCTCCATTGCCCTGACGCAGTTCACCTATTACTTCGCCATCAGCAAGATCCAGGTCGCCGCGGCGATCCTGCTCCAGTACCAGGCACCCGTTTTCGTCGCCCTTTTCGCGGTGATCTTCGCCCGGGAGCGATTGACCCCGGTGATTGCTGCCGCTATATCCGGGGCCATGATCGGCTGTTATCTCCTCGTCGGCGCCTACAAGCTGGATATTCTTAACATGAACCGGGAAGGCATCGCAGGCGGGCTTGCCTCGGCGCTGTGTTTCGCCTGGTATTCCGTGAGCAGCAGCTACGCCATGCGAAAGTACACGCCGTGGGCGGTCGTCTTCTTTGCCTTTCTCGGTGCCGCGGTCATCTGGAACATATTTCACCCGCCCTTCGAGGCCTTTTCGCAGCCGGCTAATGTCCTGGAGTGGTGGTGGGTGTTTTTCATCAGCATCTTCGGGACCGTCTTTGCCTTCTGGTTCTACACCTCGGGCATCAACCTCATCGGGCCCACGCGGGCGAGCATCACCGCCACCCTGGAGCCGATCACGGCCGGGCTGATCTCCTATCTCTTCCTCCATGAGGCCCTGGAGCCCCTCCAGATCGGCGGCGCCCTGATCGTCATTGCTGCCGTCATATCGCTCCAGGTCGGCAGGCAGGCACCCGCACGGACAGATTAAACAGGAGAGGCGGAAATCTGCTCTTGACTTACTTTGGCAGATTTATCATGAGTTAATAGGATCTGAATCTTCCACCGGGGATTCTTGTCTACCATGACCATCCAGGCACTTGAACCCTACCGCGGTATCGACGGTTTCGCGGCCGCCACAACGAGGACAAACCTTCGCGTGGTCGGGGCGCTCCACCAGAGCCCGACGGCACTTTCCGTCTACCGACTCAATTCCCCAGGACACGGCGCGAGACAGGTGAATCTCGAGACCATCACGTCCCGTGAGCTCGAGTCTTTCAGGGCAGACTTCTGGTGGGTATCGCCTCCCTGCCAGCCTTACACCGTTCGCGGCGTTCGCAGGATCCTGGATGTCTTCCCGGAACTGGCGAAGGATAGACACAAAACAGGAGTTCTCAGAGGGTGAAGAAGAAATCTTCCAGAATGCCTTTATTCGTCGATGACGGCGGTATCGGCAAGCCGACGGTTTTGTTCATTCACGGGCTGGGAGGGAACACGTCACAATGGAAGGCGCAACTCGAGCATCTTCGCAAGAAAAGACGGGTGCTCGCCGTGGATCTTCGCGGCCACGGACACACGGCCCTGCCCGGGGACGGGGTCTTCGACATCGAGGCGATGGCGGCTGATGTGAAAGAACTGGCAGACCGATCACGTATTCAACGGTTTGTCCTCGCGGGGCACAGCGCGGGGGCATCCGTGGCCATCGCTATTGCCGGTAGTGAACCGAAGCGCGTCCTGGGTCTTTTCCTTGTCGACCCGGCGGGAGACGACCGCCAGGTTCCCAGCGACGAGGTTGAGTCATTCATGGCAGCACTCGAATCGAGCTATCCTTCGGCCATCGAAGATTACTGGCAGGAACTCCTCACTCATTCAGAACCGACCGTACAGGAAAGGGTTATAGCGGATCTCCGGGCCACGCCGCGAGCGGCGGTCGTCGGCATTTTTCGTGCGATTCTGACCTATGACCCGGTCACACCTCTGCGCCGGTATCCGGGTCCAGTGCTGTCGGTCGTCACGCCTCTCAACAACGCACCGTTCAGCCTCCACAGGCTGATACCGGATCTGCCTCACAGATTGATCACGGGCACGGGCCACTGGCCCCAGCTGGACAAACCTGACCAAATCAACGGGCTCTTTGATACATTTCTCCAGCGGGTCATACGGGTGTCCCGTTGAACGTTCCCGGCATGTGCATCGAGGATGGTGACAAATGAAACTCAGCAGGAAGGATTTCGACAAGGCGGTTCAAAGGTCGATCAGGCGGATCCCGCACGAGATCCGCCGGCATCTCGACAACGTGCTCATCTCCGTCCAGGAGAGTCCCTCGCCGGAAATTCTGGAGGCCATGGGTCTGCCGCCCGACGAGCCGCTCCTCGGGCTCTACCAGGGGGCTTCCCTCCTCGAGCGTTCTGCGGTTTACCCCCCCCTTTTTCCCGACACCATCCTCATCTTTCAGAAGCCCCTCGAGGAGATGTGTCAAACCATCAAAGAGCTGGAAGAACAGATCGAGATCACCGTTGTGCACGAGGTGGCACACTTCATCGGGATCGACGAGGAAAGGCTTATAGAGCTCGGTTACGAATAGGAGCCTCAAGCTCAGGGCTTGCGGCGGACGATCTGGTTTCCGATGACGCTGAAGACAGGCTCGTCTTTCTGGTTGAAGGCGGAATAGCGCAACCGGACGATTCCCCGGTCAGACTGTGACTTGGAGGGACGGAGTTCCAAAACCTCGCCGACAGCGCGGAGCGTGTCGCCGGGCCGCACGGGAAGAAGCCATCGAAGCTCATCGAAACCGGGAGAGCCAAGACTGTTTCCGGAATGGATCGCCCCGGTCATGAGGAAGAGCCGGAAGGTGAGAGCGATCGTGTGGATGCCGCTCGCGATGAGACCCCCGTAAATGGTTTTTTTCGCGGCCTCCACATCGAGGTGGAAGACCTGGGGGTCGAACTGCATGGCGAAGTCGATGATCTGCCCTTCCGTCACGGTGATGCCGGGGGATTCGAACCTGTCGCCAACCTTGAAATCATCAAAATAGAGTGTATTCATCTGGACCCTCTCGTTGGGATGGAGTTCTGCCGGATCGAAAACCGCACCCAGGGCGTGAAAAGAATTTGTCGCAACTTGCTTTATGATATAAAATTATAACGATAAGTGAAATAAATTTTTTTGGGGTAAGATCATGCGAAACATGGCGGTCTGGTTTGAGATCCCGGTCAGGGACATGGAGCGGGCAAGGCTTTTCTACAGCAACATCCTCGGTCACGACATGCCCGTGCAGAAAATGGGCGATTTCACCATGGCCTTCTTCCCGACGGCGGGCCATGCCAGCAGCGGCGCCCTGGTGAACGGGGAAGGCTACGAACCCTCTGACCGGGGAACGGTGGTTTACCTGAACGCAGGTAAAGACCTGAACGAAGCCCTCGATCGGGTTGAACCGGCAGGAGGCACCGTTGCCGTGACGAAGACAAAGATCACCGACGAATACGGCTTCTTCGCGCTCTTCCGGGACTCGGAGGGAAACCTTGTCGGTCTTCACTCCATGCGGTAGAAGAAATTACGGAGGAAAATCCCCAAGACCTGCATGAGAAAGGAGATGTTCATATGTCCAGGTTGATGCTGCTTATGTCCATCACAGGAATATTCTTCATGCTCGTTTCCGCTGCTTCGGCGTTCGAGACGGATGTCTTCAAGACGTCTGCCGGAGAACTGAAAATCACCTTCATCGGCCACGGGACACTCATGCTCCAGTTTGCCGGGAAGATCATCCACGTGGACCCGGTGAGCCAGGAAGCAGACTACACCAAGTTGCCCAAGGCGGATCTCATCGTGGTCACCCACGAACACGCAGACCACCTGGGCCTGAAAGCCATCAAGACCCTGCGCACAGCAAAAACGGATATTGTGCTCAATGAAACGGCGACGACGAAGCTCAAGGGCGGTATCGTCATGAAGAACGGGGATGTGAAAACCGTTCAGGGGATCCGGATCGAGGCCGTCCCGGCCTACAACATCGTCCACGTGCGAAGCCCGGGTGTGCCCTTCCATCCCAAAGGCATCGGGAACGGCTACATCATGGCCTTCGGGGACAAGCGGGTTTATATCGCCGGAGACACGGAAAACACGCCGGAGATGAAGGCCTTGAAGTCGATCGACATCGCCTTCCTGCCGATGAACCTTCCCTACACCATGACCCCGGAGATGGTCGCCGACGCGGCAAGAGCCTTCAGGCCGAAAGTGCTCTACCCCTATCACTACAGCGACACGGACGTCTCGAAGCTGACGGCCCTTCTCAAGAACGAAAAGGGAATCGAGGTGAGGATTCGGAAGATGAAATGACCGGATCGATTTCAGTCCAGACCGGCGGCGGGGCCGTTCAACCGGTTTTCCGTGAACCGCAGAAGTGTCAGGATGAAGAGCGCGGCCAGGATCAGGGTCATCCCCCAGGCCTCGAAGGTGTCCGGACGTTCCCCGAGCTCCAGCATGGAAGCTGAAATGCCGATGACGGGAACAGCCAGCGTACCCATCCCCGCCACACCGGCAGGCAGCTTTTTCATGATATAGGTCCACAGCATAAAGGCGAGGGCGCATACCAGGACGGCATTGAAGAGAATGGCTGATATCAGATAGGGTGTCCACTGCGTGGGCCGCTGGGGGACGAGCATGGCAATAATCACCAGGGGCACGGAACCGTACACAAATTGCCAGGCCGTGACCGACACGAGGTCAAAACCGGGCTTTCTCTGCATCAGCTTGATGATAATGGCGCTGAAGGCCCAGCAGACGCCCGCGATGACGGCCAGGACCTCACTGAAGATCGTGCTCTTCAACCTCCAGGGCTCCAGCAGAAGCATCATGCCCGTGAATGCCATGATGACGGGCAGCCAGTTCACGCCCCGGATTTTCTCTGAAAGGATCGGCTAGGCAAAAATCAGGATCCAGAACGGCATGGTGTAAACCAGGATGGCCGTCTTCCCTGCCCCGCCGCTCACCAGGGCCCAGATGATGAACCCCGTCCCCGCCGCCGTCTGGCAAAGCCCGAGCAGGATCGTCAGGGAAATGTCCCGCGGACGGAGAGGGATCCTGCTCAAAAGCATAAGAAAAAGAAGGATCACCCCCCCAAGGGTCATGCGCAGGGCGTTGAAATCAAAAGGTCCCATGTACTGCAGGGACTTTTTCATAACGACCCAGTTGTAACCCCAGATCATCGCCAGCAGGATCAGCGCAACGAAGGGACGCCACCTCCCGGGTACCCATTGAATCAAAGTGCTGACAGAACCTCCTGAATTCGTTCATCGACGGTTATCGGATCCGACGGTGCGGCGGAAGCCTAACACAGGACAGGGCGCATGGCAACGCAAACCTCTCCGCCTGTTAACTCTCTTTCCACATGTCCTCGTCGGTGTAAATCTTCTCATCCGCCGCATGGGCTTCCTGCGCATCCGCCTCGTAGTCCCGGGGCAATTTCTTCTTCATGAATTCCCGGTACCATTCATGGGCGACAATCATGGCCATGACCTCGCTCGTCCCGGTCCAGATGGAGGCCAAGCGGATGTCCCGGTGCATCCTCTCGACGGGGAAGACATTCGTGTAACCGATTCCCCCCATAACCTGCATCGAGTTGTGCACGACCTTCTGACAGGACTCCGTGATGAACTTCTTCGACTCCGACACATACCGCCGGATCAGGTTCATGTCCACGCCGCTGTCCACGGCGCGGGCCGTCGAGTACGCCATGGCCCGGCAGGCATCGAGGAGCATAGCCGCCTCGGCCACCAGGAAGCTCACCCCCTGAAACGTGTTGATCACCTTCCCAAAGGCCTTCCGCTTCGTGGTGTAGTTCGTCGCGACATCGAGGGCGGCCCGGGCGGACCCGATGGTCATGGCAGCCGTACCCAGACGCTCCGGGATCATCATGGTGTTGAAGACATCGTAAGCGCCGTGCAGCTTTCCCACGATGTTTTCCTTTGGCACGACGACATTCCGGAAGACGAGGCGTCCCGTGCCGCCGCCCCGGCAGCCCATGAGGCCGTAGAGATATTTTGTCTCGACGCCGGGCCCACGGTCCACGACGAAGCATGTGATCGAGTCCTGGGGTTTCGCACCCGGGTTCGTGCGGGCGTAGACGAGGAAGAAATCCGCCCCTTCCGCGCCGACGATGAAGCGCTTCTGCCCGTTGAGAAGGAAGTGATCTCCCCGGTCCTCCGCCTTAGTGGTCGCCCCGAAAAAGTCGGACCCCCCCCTCGGTTCGGTGAGGCACTCGGCGGCGAAACGCTCCCCCCGGAGCAGCGGTTTGACATACTTCTCCTTTTGCGCGTCCGTGCCGTGGAGGACGATGGCATCGCACACAAGTTCGGCACCGACCCCGAAAACGCAGGAAAACTCATAACCCAGGGTCCCCACCTCTTCCATGATCATACAGGTCGCGACCCAGTCCATGTCCCTGCCGCCCCACTTCTTCGGATAACGGCACCCGAGGAGGTTCCGTCGCGCTGCCTCCTGCAGGAACTCCTTGGGGAACTTGATCTTGTCCGTGTCCATATCAAGGATCATCTGGCGCGGCACCCATTTCACGAGATCTCGAACTTCGTCCCTTATCCTGATTTGCTCCTTGGTCAACAGATGTTCCAACATTCACACTGCCCCTTTCCCCTCTATCAAGGTTTTTATGAATTGTTCAAAAAATCCGTATATCCGTTCATCTTGATGCTTATCTCCCTGTCAATCCATGCCTACCAATCTGCCTTCCAGGTGCCGGACCATGTCCTTCCGCCCCACGTCCAGGTGACCTTGCCGTCCACGATTCCTGTCGCGGTGATTCTGCCCGTGTATACCGCTTGCAGGCCTTTCGAGGCTCCGGACTGGTCGTTTCGTGTAATCCGCACTTCTCTGCCATCAAACTTCCTGAGCTTGAGTGTCGCCTTTGCCCCATTTTTCCATTCCGCCTCAAAAGTTTCACTATCGTCATTATACGTCCAGGTGCCGCAGATCCTGACGTTCGAATCCTCGCACTCTTCCCAGATCCTGGGTGGTTCCAGGGGAGCGGACGGTACCTGACTCTCCGCCTTATGTGTCGCTGCTAAAACCCTTGCTTTCTCTTCGAGACGGCGAATGTCTTGCTGCACGAGGATAATATTACTTTTGATAATCCCGTAGTCCCGTCCAAATTGGCTTCTTACATCTTTATTATCCTTTGCGAGCATATCCCAAAAATCTCTCGCATCAACCCATGCCTTATAAGCATTAGGATGTGTCTGTATGATTAACGCTTGAATGTATGAGACCCTGAACACATCCTGACGAATTTTATCAGGATCCGATTGCATAGCGACAATCCGGTCACCCCTTTTGAAAAAGAAGTAATGGTTATCGGGATCCAGGAAACGTTCCAGATCCCCTTTTGCCTTCTGGTAATTCTCGAGGTCTGCTTTCCTCTTCTCGAGTTGACCTGTTATCGTAGCGAGGTCCTCTGCCGCGTGAGCGCAAAGACCGACAAGGGTAAACAGGACAACAGCGACCAAGGAAAAAATGTCTCTGGTTCTCATGTGCCCCTCCTCATTCTGGCTGAATGAACGCTGCATGATAACCCCTTGACCCGCCCCCGATGCTGTCAGGCGGTCCCGATTTAGCTTTATGTCGTCCCGTATAGATCGATACGCGGGAACAATCCATTCATCCCTTCTCAAAAGAATATTGCCGCGCCAAGAAGTGTTCCTCGATGGCCCGCCGCACAGCCTGGTCCACCAGTCGGTCCAGCTCGGCTGCGGTTCTACCGGAGCATTCCTTTAGCAGGGCAGGACGGTTGAAGTAGATTTTTTTCGTTGCGGACGCTGCCCGAACCCTTGTCCCATCGAGCTCGTACTCGAGCTCAACCTGTATGGGGATATCAAGCAAAAGACCCGCCTCATCGAGGATGAGACGGGTCTTGATTTTATCGACCACCCAGAGCATAAAAGGCTTTAGCCCTAAGGTCCAAGCCAGTTCTATCATTTCTTACCAAAGATCGAGCCCAGCACGCCGCGCATGATCTGGCGACCGAGCTGACTTCCAATGGCGTGGGCCGCGCTCTTCGCCGCAGCGCCTATCATCTTTTCCGTTTCGGATTGCGGTTCTTTCTTCTTCTTGACCTCCGCTGCGGCTACATCCTCTTCCTTCTGAAGCTGAAGGGTCTTTTCCTTCAACTTCTCATAAGCGCTCTCCCGATCCACCGTCTTTTCGTAATGGCCGTAAAGGACGGACCCTTTGATCAGCTTTGCCATCTCATCGGGTGTGAGCGTCCCGAGCTGGCTGTGAGGCGGCAGGATCCAGGCCTTCTCCACCATGGTGGGGGCCCCTTTTTCATCCAGTACGGATATCAACGCCTCACCCACGGAAAGCTCAAGGATGGCCTTCATTGTGTCGAGCTTTGGGTTGGCCCGGAAAGTCTCGGCAGCCACCCTCACCGCCTTCTGGTCTCTCGGTGTGAAGGCCCTGAGCGCGTGCTGGACGCGGTTCCCGAGTTGGCTCAGGATCGTATCGGGAATATCGATCGGGTTCTGCGTCACGAAGTACACGCCCACACCCTTGGAGCGGATCAGACGGACCACCTGCTCGATCTTGTCCTCCAGGGCCTTCGGCACGTCTTCGAAAAGAAGGTGGGCCTCGTCGAAGAAAAAGACCAGCTTCGGCTTCGGCGGGTCTCCCACCTCGGGAAGCTGCTCGTAGAGCTCCGCGAGAAGCCAAAGAAGGAACGTGGCATAGAGATTCGGAGACTGCATAAGCCTGTCGGCCGTGATGATGTTGACGACGCCCCTGCCCTTCGAGTCAGTTTGCGTGAGATCGTTGATGTCCAGGGCCGGCTCCCCGAAGAATTTATCCCCGCCCTGCTCCTCTAAAACCAGGAGATTTCTCTGGATGGCACCGACACTGGCTGTTGAGATGTTTCCATACTGCGTTTTGAACTTGTTCGCGTTGTCTCCCGCGAACTGAAGCATAGACCTGAGATCCTTGAGGTCGAGGAGAAGAAGCCCGTTGTCATCGGCAATCTTAAAAATGGCGTTCAGCACGCCGCTCTGTGTGTCGTTGAGACTGAAGATTCGGCTTAAAAGAAGCGGGCCCATCTCCGAGACCGTGGCACGAAGGGGATGGCCCTTCTCGCCGAAAACATCCCATAAGACGACTGGATATCCCTCGAATTTGAAGTCTTTCAGACCCAGGTCCTTGATCCTCTCAGCGATCTTTGGATTGTCTCCGCCGGGCTGGCTGAGTGTTGCCAGATCTCCCTTGACGTCAGCCATGAATACGGGCACGCCGATTGAGCTGAACTGCTCGGCCAGGACCCTCAGAGACACCGTCTTCCCGGTGCCAGTGGCTCCGGTTATCAGGCCGTGACGGTTGGCCATTTTCGGAAGGATTGCTATCTCACTTTTTCCCATTGCAATGGGAAGCGGGGGGGCTGCTGTTGCCATGTTATCCTCCGTTCGGATACGACATAGATCCGGGAACAGGGAACCGGGTGATACTTTACACAACCCGATGGAATGTCCCCCGCTCGGAGTGAATGACATCAAAAGATCGGATGATAGATAGCGGCCCGGGTAATCCCGGGCCGTTCTTCATCCTTGAAAGGATCTAAATAAATTATTTCTTTTTGGGTTCCGCCTTCTTAGGCTCCGCCTTTTTGCCGGCATCCTTCACATCGATCTTGGTTGCGGACATCGTGTATTCTATCGTCACCTTGGAGCCCACCTTCAGATCGCCGGTTACTTTCGTGTTTTTATCCCTGGCAATCTTCCATACCTCTTTTCCCTTTTGAACGCTGATCGAGTCATCCTTCACTTCGAGAACGGGGCCTGTGACCTGGTAAGCCCATGAGGCCTGCACAAAGGCGAATGTAACGGCCAGTACGAGCATCCCCACAACAAAAATACCACGCTTCATATGAGTACCCTCCTTCTTCTTGATTTGTCGCTTTACTATAAAGAAAGACCCGGAAAAGTCAAGACAGTCTTGAAACGATCCTCACGGGCCGCCGGGAGATTTTTCCCTTGAGCCCTTCTTGGTTTCCCTGTAATAATCCCGGTCACGAACGGGCGTGACAAAGGCGGTATTCATGTTAAAAATCGGGCAATTTCGATACGCCTCGGACAACCTGGGTTACCTGATATCCGGTGAAAGATCCGCCCTAGCCGTTGACGGGGGTGCCGTGGATGAGATCCTCGAGTTTTTAAAAATCCAGAGACTCGAGCTTGTGTGTGTGACAAACACCCATGCACACTACGACCACATGATGGGAAACGATGAACTCCTCAAACATTCACAGGCGACATACCTGAAGCCGAACGAACTTGCGGAAAAGAGAGAGATGCGCCTCGAGGGTGAAAAAATCCTCATCTACGCGACACCGGGCCACACCGAGGATGCCATTTGTTTGCACACAGGAAATATCCTGATTTCGGGAGACACGATCTTCAACGGCACGGTGGGGAACTGCTTCACAGGGAATCTGCGGGAATTTTATCATTCCATCAAGAAGCTCATGGCCCTTCCCGACGGGACAATCATTTACGCAGGCCATGACTACGTCAGGGACTCGATGGTTTTCGCAAAGCGCCTGGAGCCGGGTTACAGGGACCTGGATGACTTTCTCTCTAACGACGACCCGGGCCACGTCTATTCGACCCTCGCGGAGGAGCGTAAGGTGAATCCCTACCTCCGATTCAACGACGAGCGGATCATCGCAATCCTCAAAAAAAGAGGACTTCCCGCCGGGACGGAATACGAGCGCTGGGAATCATTGATAAGTATTGACTGAGTTGTGATTGGCCATCAAAAAAAGTTGTGAGTTGTGTGTTGTGAGCATAAAAGATACTGATGAATGGCCCGTCGTTAGAAAGACGAATTAATTCATAATTCAAAACTCAAAATTCAAAATTTAAGCGGGCCTGCGGCCCGTGACCGGAACCCGTCACCCTAAACCCGATACCCTATTGCCTCAGCGTAACTGAAGCCGGTAGCACTTCTCCTTCATGACGGGATGGTAGGACTTTTTCATCTGGGCCAGGTTTGATACACCCATGTCGCTTTCCTTGTTGATGTAACGGTATACCGAGAGAAGGTTTCTCGCGCATTCCCGGTCCAGAAACTGATACAACCCCTTGATGTCCGGAAAGGCCTTCTCGAAGTTGAGCACACCGATATCATCCCTGAGTTTAGAGGCGATCGCGAAGGCGCTGACCACCCCGTCCACACGAATGACCATCCCCTCCATGTCAAGTCGATAGATGTTCTTGAGGGCCGTGACGGCGGCCTTTCTCTCACAGGCGAGGTCGTAGTTCTCATCGGCGTCGCAATCACGGATCTCACACCATTTTTCAAGGAACCGAAGACAGTCACCGCGATGATCCGGTGTCATCTTCTCCACCGTCGCCCTGCCCGTTTCGACATGCTCTCTCGCGAACTGGTGAATCTGGTTTCTCTTCCCGGCAAAACGGTTCCCCCGAAGCTTTGCCAGGTCCTCGGCAAGATAGATATAGTCCTCGTACTCGGGCTGTTCGGTGACTGTAAAAAGGGATTCCAACTCCCCGCGGTCGTGATCCCGCATATACTCATCCGGGACAAACCGGTATTGCTGGATTCCGGCTTCCATGGCCAGTGCATGAAGCTGGGCAGGCCGGGGTTTCTTTACGGGGGAGACAGGAAGAAAAAGGTGACGATCCTCAGGGTCCAGGACCGACTCGTTCAGGAAAAGGACGCTTCCTGCCTTGAGGGCATAGCTTGTCCTGAAGGCCTGATCACTCCAGACGACGATCGAGAAAAGGGAGTAGTTGCTGTGCCGGTAAGGCTGATTTTCAAAGAAAGGCTTCAGAATCCGGTAGTCTTCGATTTCTATGGCTTTGAACTGCATGGTGTCCCCGACGAGCGAAATCCGTCTTTCCAATCCATGTCAAGAATAGAAAAGTCGACGTGCCTTGTCAACGAAGAAAGGCCGGGGCATCACCTTTGGCCGGTACCGGTCATTCCCTCTCATAGGGCTTGCCGAGCGCCGACGGGCCGAGAGCATGTCTCCGTGACGTGTAAGCCGTGAAGACCACGAGTACCGCGATGGTGAAGATATACGGGAGCATCTTCAGGAAGAAAGAGGGTACCATGATGCCGAGGGTCTGGATCCGGAAACCCAGTACGTCGATCCCGCCGAAGAGATAGGCACCGAGCATAGCGCGGGGCGGGCTCCAAACGGCAAATATGACGAGAGCCACGGCAATCCAGCCCCGTCCCGCCGTCATGTTTTCGATCCAGCAGGGCGTGTAAACCATGGAAAGATAGGCTCCGCCAAGGCCGGCAAGCATACCACCCGCAATGACATAGGCGTGGCGCGTCGCGATGACATTGATTCCCAGGGTATCGGCTGTATCGGGGCTCTCCCCGACGGCCCTCAAGTTGAGCCCGTAACGCGTTCGGAAGATCCAGAACCAGAGAGCCGGCACGAGAAGGTAGCTCAAGTAGACGAGCGGGTCCTTCCGGAAAAGGATATCCCCCAGGACAGGAATCGCGGAAAGCACCGGAATTGGGAAAACCTCAACAGCCACCGGAAGCGGGACGCCGATGGCATGCTTACCAAGATAACTGCTGACCCCGGTCCCGAAGAGGGTCAGCGCCAGTCCGCTGATGATCTGGTTTGCCCCGAGCGTGACGGAGATGAAGGCATGAACTGCCGCAAGCATACCTCCGGCGAGGATGGCCGCCAGAACGCCTGCCGCCACGCTTCCCGTCGCCACGGCAGTGAGGAAACCCGAGACAGCCCCGACGAGCATCATGCCTTCCACCCCGAGATTGAGGACCCCCACCCGCTCGCACAGGAGTTCCCCCAGGGCAGCGAGGAGAAGGGGTGTGCCCGCACTGACGGCCGCAGACAGAAGCGAGATCCAGATCAGACCGTCCATTTCAACCGACCTCCTCCACCGCAGACCCGCCAAGGCTCAAGCGGTACCTGCCGAGGAACTCCGCGACAAGGACAAAGAAGAGCATGGCCCCCTGCAGCATATTGACCGCGGCCGCCGGGACGCCGATGAACTGCGCCGAGTAGCCGCCAACGAGGAGCCCGCCGAACAGGATCGAGACGATGATGATTCCCCAGGGGTTCAGCCTGGCGAGACAGGCCACGATGATCGCGGTGTAACCGTAACCGGGCGAAAGCCCGTGCTGGAGTCTGCCCGCGATGGCGGAGACCTCACTCATACCTGCAAGCCCTGCAAGCGCCCCGCTCATACAAAGCGCCACGACGATGTGCAGGCGCACATTGATCCCGGCGTACCGGCCGACCTCCGGGCTGTCGCCGAGAACCTTCATCTCGTAGCCCCACCGGGTCTTTCCAAGGACAAAGACAAGCAAAGCCGCTGCAAGAATTGCAAAGAAGATGCCCGCGTGAATTCGAGTGTCTCCAATGACCGGCAGCCTGGCCGCTCCGGCAAAGGGAACGGACAATGGAAAGTTGTACGCCGACGGATCCCGGAAGGGTCCGTAGATGAGGTATTCGACCCAGTAGATGGCCACATAATTGAGCATCAGGGTCGTGATGATCTCATTGACCCGAAGGAAGGCCCGGGGAATGGCCGCGACGAGCGCCCACAGGGCGCCCGCCGCCATGCCCGCGGCAACCATGAGGGGCAAAAGGATGACAGCGGGAGCTTCAGGAAGAGACAGGGCAACCCACGAGGCTCCAAAGGCGCCCATGTAGAGTTGACCTTCAGCCCCGATGTTCCAGAGGAGCATCCGGAAGGCAACAGATACTCCGAGCGCGCAGAGCATGATGGGGATCGCCTTGACCAGTGTTTCCGCCCATCCATAGAGATCACCGAAGGCTCCGGTGAGCATTCGGACGTAAACGTCCACGGGGTCAAACCCGCTGACCCGGAGGAACACGGCTCCGAACGCAAAAGCGCACAAAATGGAAAAGACCGGGGAAAAGACCTGATAGGCCATAGAGGTGGATGTACGCTTTTCAAGCCTGATCATGGGACTCTCCAAGACCGCCCATCATGAGGCCAATCGCTTCCATATCGAGTCGATCGCGTCCGCGGATACCCATGATCCTCCCCTCGAATATAACGGCCACCCTGTCGGAAAGTTTCATAATCTCATCGAGATCACCCGAGATGAGAAGCACGGCGGCACCAACTCTACGCTGCGAATCGAGGATGGTGCGCACCGCCTCGGTTGCCCTCACGTCCAGGCCCCGGGACGGCTGGGCGGCTATGATGAGCTTCGGTCTAGCGGCCGTCTCCCGCGCGAGAAGAAGTCTCTGCGCGTTGCCACCCGAGAGGGAGTTCGCGGGCGCCCCGAGTGACGGCGTTTTCACATGGAACTGCTCAACGAGCTCCAGTGCACGAGCCGCGGCCTTTTTCCAGTCGATCAGAAAACCTCTTCCTAGGGGCGCATGGCGGTATTCCTTGAGAATCAGATTCTCCTCAACGCTCAGCTCCCCTGCAAGCCCCGTCCCGAAACGGTCTTCTGGAATGTAGCTCACACCGGCTTCAATGGCACAAAGGGGCTCCCGGTTCGTGATATCTTTACCGCACACCCGGATGGTTCCCCGCGAAACGGACCGCAACCTGGCAATGACCTCCGCAAGCTCGCGCTGCCCGTTTCCCGCCACACCGGCAATCCCGACGATCTCACCGGCCCGGACGGAGAGGCTTAAACCGTCGAGGGCCTTCTGGCCCCTGTCGCCGCCGGCCTCGATATTTTCCAGCTCGAGGACGATATCACCGGCCTCGGCGGGCGGAAAGGCCGTATCGGGCGGGAGGGCCTTTCCGACCATCATGACGGCAAGTTCGCGAATCGATGTCTCGGACCGCCGGAGGGTGGCGACATTTCTCCCCCCACGCAGGACCGTAATCCGGTCGGCAATCTCCATCACCTCTTCCAGCCTGTGGGTAATGAAGACAACGGTCTTACCCGATTCAGCCATCGCGCGGGTCACGTGAAAAAGCTCTTTAACCTCCTGCGGCGTGAGAACGGCGGTTGGTTCATCCATAATCAGGATGTCGACCCCCCGGTAGAGCACTTTCAGGATCTCCACGCGCTGCAACTCCCCCACGGATAGCTGCCAGATCAGGGCCCGGGGATCGATCGTGAGACCGCTGGAACGGGAAAACCGCCCGACATCGGCCTCCATAGCCCGTATATCCAAGGAGAAAGCCAGTTTCGATAGGCCCAGCACGATGTTCTCGGTTACCGTGAAGGTGGGAATCAGCCTGAACTGCTGGTGAATCATGCCGATGCCCAGAGCGATGGCGTTCCCGGGAGACCGGATGTTCACGGGCTTTCCCCGGACACTGATCTCTCCCGCGTCGGCCCTGTAGAAACCGGAGAGGATATTCATGAGCGTGCTTTTGCCCGCGCCGTTTTCACCGAGAAGGGCGTGGACTTCCCCGGCACACAGCTCAAAGTGGACCCGGTCGTTGGCCACGACACCGGGAAAGCGCTTCAAGATATCTCGCATCTCCACAATCGGAGAATCCATCGATCCGGTAACCTCCGGTTCAGAATGTCCGCATTGTTGAGATGGACCCTGATCCGCTAACGCGGGAGCGTCCCTTGAACCCCTTCGACAAACCAGTTGAAGGACAGCATCTCGGCATCCGTCATCGTCTTTCCGGCTGAAACGACCAACTTCCCCTTTTGATCTTTGATGGGGCCTGTGAAGGGGTGGAGTCTGCCCAACACGATCTCCCGCTTCTTCTCCTCGACGAGATTGACGATGTTCTTCGGAACCGCTTTTGAGAACGGCGCCAGATCCACAATGCCATCGGACAGGGATCCCCAGTACTGCCCCGTTTTCCAGGTCCCCTCCCGGACGGCCTTGACTCGTGTCACGTAGTAGGGACCCCAGTTCCAGACGGGCCCGGTGAGGACGGCCTTCGGAGCGAATTTGCTCATGGGCGAGTTGTAACTGATGGCGAATTTCCCCCTTTCCTCCGCGGCCTGCATGGGCGCCGGCGAGTCCTGATGCTGGGCGATGATGTCACAACCCGCATCGAGCAGGGCCTTTGCCGCTTCCTTTTCCGAGGCGGGATCGTACCAGGTATTCGTCCAGACAACTTTCACCCGGGCGGCGGGATTCACGGAACGAACGCCCCGCGCGAAGGCGTTGATCCCCCGAACAACCTCTGGAATGGGGTGGGCCGCAACATATCCGATCCATCCGGATTTCGTCATCATACCCGCCATGATACCCGTGAGATATCGTGGCTCGTACATCCGGCCGAAGTACGTGGCAAGGTTCGGTCCCGTCTTATAGCCTGAACAGTGCTCGAAGTGGACGGCCGGGAATTTCTGGGAGACCCGGACCACCGCATCCATGTAGCCGAAACTGGTTGCGAAGATGATCTGATAACCATCCCGGGCAAACTGGGTCATCACCCGCTCGGCATCCGCCCCCTCAGGCACGGATTCCACAAAACTGGTCCTGACATAGGGAAGCGCCTTTTCGAGATAGATCCGGCCCTGATCATGAGCGAAGCTCCACCCGGCATCGCCCACAGGCCCCACATAGATAAATGCGACTTTCATGGGCTTTTCCTGCGCTGCCGCGAAATCCCCCGACAGGATAAAAAGCCCCAGGGCCGCTGCGATGAAAGAAGCGATAAAAGTGTTTTTTGTGATCTTCATCATCCCCTCACCTCCTTGAGTTTAAGCCGGTCATTACCATTTCTGGCCCGGTCTCAACGAAAATCCCACGGCAAAGAAAAAAGATTTCGGTCCGGTTGACGAGCGTTCTGCCGGGCCGGATCATGCGACATTTACCCGCACAGCATCACAGCGGGATGAACCGAAAGGTGTGTTTGATAAGCAGCATTGCTGTATGAATGAATAAACTGGCGGGTTTATCCTCAGGTGCGGCAGGGACAACGACCCTTGCCGGATATGGAAAACCCCGTCAGAAATCCAGGCCTGGATAACCGAAAGGAATTGATATCGACGGGTTTCTCCCGGCGGTCAACCGACGACCCTCCCCTGTCGCATCTTCTGAATCTCGTCCGGGCTGTAGCCGAGTGCCTTTAAAATTTCGTCGGTCTGCTCACCATGCAGGGGAGCCAGCCGTCTCACCGTGCCTGGCATGTCGGAGAGTTTCGGAAGGATACCCACCTGCCTGATCTTGCCGAATTTCGGGTCCTCAACATCGATGACCATCTGACGCGCTTTGATCTGGGGATCCTCGAAGACCTCGTCGATGGAATAGACTTTTCCGATGGGCACATCCTGCTTGATCAGGAGATCGAACCATTCGTCACGGGTCTTCGTGAGAAAGATTTTCTGAAGGTCTTCACGAATCTCCTGGAGTTTCCGGTCCGGTGCACAGAACGTCATCTCCATGCCCCACTTGAAGGGCATGAGGTCTTCCCGCCCCAGGGCCTTGCAGAGGTTGTCCCAGAAATGAGGCTCGAGGCAACCGATGCTGATGTATTTGCCGTCCTTCGTCTTGTACGTTTCGTAATAGGGGTATCCGCCGTTCGCCCAGGATTCGCCGCGTTTCAGTACCTTGCCGCTGTAGAAATACTCCTGGGTGAACCAGATCAGAAGGTGCAAGGCCCCCTCCATGTACGTGTGGTCGAGGTATTGCCCCTTCCCCGTTTTATCCCTGACCATCAGGGCGAGGAAAATGGCCACGGTGCCGTATAGCGAAACGCCGGCAAAGTCGGCAATGAGGTTAAGCGGGATTGAAGGCCGTCCCTCCTTGGGCCCGAGGAGGCCGAGTATGCCTGCGAGGGATATATAATTGATGTCATGACCGGGATAAAGTCGGTAGGGACCATCCTGCCCGTAGCCGCTCAGAGAGCAGTAAATCACACGGGGATTGATGGCCCTGACTGTGTCGTAGTCGATCTTGAGGCGCTTCACGACGCCCGGCCGATAGCCTTCGATGATGACGTCCCCTCCTTGCCCATGCGGTAGAAGATCTGCTGACCCGCCTCGGACCTCAGGTTAATCCCGATGCTTTTTTTGTTGCGGTTCAGGGCGAAATAGGCTGTCTTTTTTCTTTTTTCCTCTCCTTTAGAAGAATACCCCATGTCCTCGTAGGGAAAGGGCTCTGCCGGCTCCACCTTGATGACATCGGCTCCGAAATCCCCGAGAATCATCGTGCAGAGTGCCCCCGGAACATAGTTCGAAAGATCCAGGACTTTGAGACCCTCCAGTGCTAGCATGATCATCCCTCCTTTTTCGCCTAAATAAAAGATGACGTAAAACCAGAAAAATGACGGGATTTTTTATACCACAGGTTGCCGGAACCCGCCAGGCAAATAAAGCCGCACAGGCCTTTTGATGACTGAGGAGGCTTTTCACCTTTTTGTATTTACCTTAATCTCATTGAAGAATTGCAGAAATCCTTAATTTAAGAGTTGACAAACAGCCGGTTTCGTTTTATGCGGAAGCGTCTTTCGACACGGGGGGTAAGGATATGGAGATCCGGGCATGGCCGACGAGAAGGAGCTTTGCGGAACCTGCGGTAAACGCATTGAATTTGTGAAATGCGTAGGCTGTGAAACACCCCTCTGTGAACAATGCGCCGTTTTCGACCTCATCGGGTCAGGTTGCGGAACGGTCATTCCCGCTTATTACTGCCTGTCCTGTGTCAAGGACGCCAGCATCAACCCCAACGCCATTTTTTACAGTGACAAATAGCGGAAGGTTGTAAATACCCATCCTCTGTCAACCCCAAAGATGACACTCTTTTGTCCGCAAGAGCCATGAAAAAGACAAACGTCGTCGAAGTGTTTCTGAATGTCGAGGCCCACAGGCTCACGGCCGACATCATCAGAAAATTTTCGACGAACAAAAAAGACATCCGGGCGATGGCGCTCGACGGTCTCAATCTCAACTCCTGCAAGGCGATCCTCGATCTCGGCTGCGGGTTCGGATTTTTTACGGAAGCCCTGAAGGACAGAGTCCATCCGGAAGCCTTCGTCCGGGGCATCGACATCATCGAGGCTTACGGACCCCTCTTCTTGAGAACCTGCGAAGACGCGGGCCTGCACGGTACCTTTTCCGCCGAGGGTGTTCACAGCATCCGAAAACTCGAAGACCGCCAATTTGATCTTATTCTCTGCAGCTATGCCCTTTACTTTTTCCCCGAGATCATTCCGGATATCTCCAGGGTGCTGAGAAGCGAAGGTCTTTTCATAGCCATCACGCACAGCAGTAAAAACATGGGTGCTCTCATCGACGCAGCAAAAGAAGCACTCAAAGAGAAAAATATGCTCTCCGAAAATGCTCTTCCCATCGAGGGGATTATCCGTCGATTCTCATCTGAAAACGGGTCTCAGCTTCTCTCCCCATGGTTTGGCGGCATCCGCGGCACGGATTACCCCAACAACCTCATTTTTTCACCGGGCGATCTTCGATACATTGTCGAGTACTTTCATTTCAAAAGTCCCTTTTTCCTGTCCGGAACCGGTTATTCATCAGATACGGTTACCCGCCTCTTAAGGGGGCACCTCGAAAAGGTCCTCCTGGCGCGAAATCAATTCACGATTTCCAAGGACGATACCATCTTTATAGCTGAAAAACCGCTGAGGCAGAGATAGAGATGAAACGTAAATCCAAACGATTCTGCTCCTACTGTGGCAGCAAGACCGTCACCATGCAAGAGGAGGGTGTGCCCCGGGACTTCTGTAATACCTGCGGGGTTTTCTTCTATGAAAACCCGCTCCCGGTTGTCTCAGTCATCCTGATGTCAGACCGGAAGGTCCTTCTCGTCAAGCGCGGCAAGAAACCCTATAAAGGAATGTGGTGCCTGCCGACCGGTTTCGCAGAAGCCGGTGAGAGCATCGAGGACGCGGCGTTACGGGAGCTCGAGGAGGAAACGGGTGTCCAGGGATCCATTGTGAGTCTTATTCATCTCGACTCCGCCGCGAATTATTATTACGGCGATCTTCTCTTTACAACCTTTGAGGTGGAAGCAACCGGCGGAAAACTCAGCCGGGGCGGTGACGCGGACGATGTCAAATATTTCCCCCTGGATCGCATCCCGAAGCTGGCCTTTTCATCGAATAAGAAGGCCATCAAGGCGTTCATCCGGAATAAATCTGACGCCTGGGCTATCCTCGACTCCTTCAGTCTTGCCATGGCCGATGACCGAACCGGGAAAAAGAAGAAAAACCTTCTGTCCGACCGGCTCATAGATGTCATCGAAAAAAACGCCGAGCGCATCGCCGGCATCTGGCTCGATGACGTAACGACAAACCGTTCCACGGCAGGTTACCACCCCGTGAACCGCCAGGATCTTTTTCAAAAGGCCTATACCATCATTTCACAGTTCGGACGATGGCTGGGCGGATTTTACCGCGACGAAGACATCCGGAATTTCTACATGGAACTGGGCAGAGAAAGAAACCGGGCGGGCTTCAAGCTCAGCGAGGTCCTGAGCACACTAAGCCTCCTAAAAAAAGATATCTGGGAATTCGCGCTATCGAGGGGCATGTGGCAGAAGACGCTCGATATTTACATGGCCCTCGAGCTGGACAGACGAATCGTGGTTTTCTTTGACAAGGCGGCCTTCTACACGACGAAGGGTTATGAAAGGAAAGAAAATCCATAAAAAAACGGGGCCTTCATGGCCCCGCCCTTTTTTGTGTCTGGAGGTTATAGAAGGTCTCCGAATTTTCGCCCCAGAAGATAACCCGCGATCACAAGGACCACAGAGAAATCGAGCCTTTTGAGACCCGAAAACACGATGCTCTGCAGGACAGGGTAGTTTTCGAGTGAGGCGAGCAGCCCTGAAGGCACGGCATCAAGAATGAGCGTGCAGGGGTAACCCAGCCACTCCCCATGTCGGACCCAAAAGAAGATCTCATATCCCAGAAAAATCAAACCGGAAATAAAGAGGAGATCTCCTATGACGGCGACGATGGATATATCTTTCTTGGCCGTCTGTCGGCCCGAACTGCTACGCAGATAGGTGTACCTCCAGTCTGTAGAATAATCCTCCACTCCTCTCATGTTACTACCTCCACACTGTGTCTAGGGCGCGCAAATGGAGACCCTTATGCAGAGGTTCTTGCTCGCCCGGCAACCCTGCTACCCTATCCGCCGTGACGGACTTAGGTCAGCGGCTTTGCGTCCCACCCTTTCGGTGTGGTTTGCCTTGATCAGGCTTTCTTAAAAACCCAATAATATCAATAAACTGAAATTGTACTGACCCGAATGCCGCTTTTTTGCCGATTGCTCCTTTCTCGTAGATATTATCGGCGAAATCAATGAAATCTTGAGTCATTTCTGGAAGGCTCCGCGCCGACCTCCCGCGCGGTTCGTGGAGAGCTTTCAAGAGTTATTTCCGAAAGAAAAAATACTCATGGCGATCTTCGGGGCGGTCCAGATCACGATCCGACGAAAAAAGCGTAAAGCCGGACGCATTCAACTGACCGGTACACTCGTCGCTCGTGAAGGATGTCATGTAAATCACGTTCCGAGCGTAATCATCCT
>Ga0116202_10000006_pt1 | contig 129882 bp, 123 predicted proteins | sample LakKivw325mmetaG_FD_94479 | JGI IMG/M metagenome (GOLD analysis project Ga0116202, IMG submission 94479) | Anoxic lake water microbial communities from Lake Kivu, Rwanda to study Microbial Dark Matter (Phase II) - Lake Kivu water 325m metaG | ecosystem: Environmental > Aquatic > Freshwater >... | reverse complement strand
GTCCATGGTCTCGCTGGGTGAGACGAACGAGCGGTGCACGAAGGACTGCGCCCCCAGGTGAAAGATGTAGTCCGGCTTGCTCCTGTCCAGCGCCGAGGCGATGCTCGATATGTCCAGCAGGTCGCTCTCGTACAGCATCACGTCGTCCTGTATGTTCAGGCACTTGATGTTATATGGGCAGATGCCGTCGGCGCGCCGGCGGAACAGGCCGAAGACGTTGGCGCCCTGCTTGAGCAGATTGTCGGCCAGGTAGGAGCCAGCGAAGCCGCTGACGCCGGTGATAAGCACGTTCTTGTTCTTGAAACTCATCTCTTGTCTCCTCCAGCGGAGTTGCTTAGTACCTGCCGGTAGATTTTATCATAGTTATCAACACAGCCCCTCCAGGAAAAGGCCTTCTTTTCGCTAACGTTGAATTCTTTCCTGTGGGCCTTGATCACACCCTCGGCCAGGGCCGCCGCATTTCCCGGCTCCACCAGCACGAATTTACCCGAGACCACCTCGGGCAGCGAGGCCACCCTGGAGGCCACCACCGGCCGGTCCATGGCGCAGGCCTCGGCGGCGGAGAAGCCGAACCCCTCCGAGACGGAGGGCACCACCACGCAGTCGGCCGCGGCTATGTGGCCCGGAAGCTCCCCCCGCGGCACGGGGTCGATCCTCAGTATATGCTGCCCGACCTTGAGCGCGGCTATGAGGTCGAGTATCTTCTTATAGCCGTCGGCCGGCTCCTTGCCCAGTATCAGCAGCATCTTCGAGCCCGGCAGGATGGAGGCGATGGCCGGGACAGCCTTTATCAGGTATTCCAGGCCCTTGGCGATGCCCGGCCGGCCGAAGTAGAGGTAGACGAATTCATCCTTCAGCCCGAGCTTTTGGCGCACAGCCTTTCCGTCCGCCGCTGCGGGGTTGAACAGCTCGTTGTCGACCCCATTATATACCACGGATATCCTCTCGGGCCTGATGCCGTATTTTTCCAGCCTGCCGGCGGTGAACTGCGAGACTGAAACGTACCTGTCGAAGGGCAGCGCCACTATAAGCCACTCCAGGAACCTGTGCAGCGCGGCCATAAACCGGTTCATGCGCTGCATGTCCTTCCAGCCCTCGCCTATTATCTCGTGCACGGTTATGAGGCACTTCCTGCGGCGCAGCTTCGATGCCAGCCAGGCCGGGAAGGCGCCGTTGTAGGTGGTGGTCTGTATGATGTCGGCCCCCTTTGCCAGCCTGAATGCGTGCGGTACGGCCAGGAAGGTGAACCAGTAGCGCGAGGCGCGGTAGGGCGTTTTAATGCGGACTATCTCCACGCCGTTGCTTGTCTCCCTCTCAGGCGTGCCGGGCAGCAGGCTGGTGACCACGGTGACGCTGTGCCCCCCGGCGGCCAGCCCGTCGCAGAGCTGCTTGAACAGCACCTCGGCGCCGCCTATGAAAGGATAGTAGTTCTCCAGCAGGAAGAGTATCTTCACGTCTTCGCCCCGCTCTTCTTGAGAAGCTCCTCCTCGAAGCGAATTTTGACCACCGACCAGGCCACGCCCAGGCCGTGCGTGACCGGGTGCTGCGTCGAGCCCTCGGCATGGTAGACGCAGGATATCGGCGCTTCGACGATTTTAAGGCCCTGACGGCGCGCCTGCACCAGCGTCTGGATGCTGAAGCCGAAGCCGGGATAGGTGATGTTCATGGCCTGCAGGGCCTTCCTGCTGTAGGCGCGGAAGCCGCTCTGCGCGTCCGTGATTTTTGCTCTCATGCCGGCGTTGTAGAGCCAGGTAATGACGTCTATGCCGAACTTGCGGTAGGGCGGCACGCAGTATCCTTCCTTTAAAAAGCGCGAGCCGATCACGATGTCGGCCCGGCCTTCTACTACCGGCTCAACTACGGCAGGTATCTCGTCCGGGTTGTGCTGGCCGTCGCCGTCCAGCGTGACCACGATGTCCGCCCCCTGGCGCAGCGCCGCCTCAAAGCCGGTTCGAGTGGCAGCGCCCGCACCGCCCCTGGAATCGTGCCTGATGACCTCGGCGCCCGCCTCCGCCGCGACCCCGGAGGTGGCATCGGTGGAGGCATCGTCCACGACGATTACCTTGCCGACGTGCTTTAGGGATTTACTGACGATGTCAGCGATGAATTTGTCTTCGTTGAGACAGGGAATAACGGCGAAGATTCCGGGATGCTCTCCGTCATTCATTTTAGTAACAGGTTATATGGAATTGCAGCGCAAGTCAACATACGGGGCATGCCGGGGCGGCGGAGCGGTTGAGGGCCTATTTTACGGTGACCGACTTGGCCAGGTTGCGAGGCATGTCGGGGTTGTAGCCGCGCTTGATGGTCAGGTGGTAGGCCAGCAGTTGCAGCGGCACCACGGCCAGTATGGGGTAGAGCAGCTCGTGCACCTTGGGCAGCCTTATCCAGTGGTCGAAGATCTCGTTGTTCTCGTCCGAGACGCCGATGATGCGTGCGCCCCTGGACCTGGCCTCGATGGCGTTGCTCAGCGTCTCGTGGTAGGTGAAGTCGGCCGGGCAGATGGCCAGCACCGGCGTGCCCTCCTCTATGAGGGAGAGCGTGCCGTGCTTGAGCTCGCCGGCGGGCATGCCCTCGGCGTGTATGTAGGAGATCTCCTTCAGCTTGAGAGCCCCTTCCGAGGCGATGGCGAAGTTGATGCCGCGCGCTATGTAGTAAAAGTCGTTCTTTTTATAGTACTGGTCGCTGATGCGCAGTATCTCGTCCATGTTCCAGTCGATGGTCTTGGCCACCAGCTTGCTGACCTTGCGGATGTTGTCCACCGCCATGTCGAAGGCGTGCACCATGGAGAAGGCCAGCAGGTAGAACACGGCCACCTCGTTGAGGAAGGTCTTGGTGGCGGCCACGCCGATCTCCGGCCCGCAGTTGAGGTAAATGACGCCGTGGCTGAGCTCGCCCAGCAGCGACTGCGGCCGGTTGATGATGGAGACGATCCTGGCGCCGGCCTTGCGGGCCAGCTCCACGCCCTCGATCACGTCCAGCGTCTCGCCGCTCTGGGAGACGGCCAGCACCAGCGTGTTCTTGTTTACGGAATCGGCGAAGTACTGGAACTCGGAGGCCATGACCACTTCGCAGAACTTCTTGCCCACGCTGGAGAAGAGGTAGCGCCCCACCAGCGCGGCGTAACGGGACGTGCCGCAGGCGGTCACGATCACCTGGTCGGCGCGCAGTATGTCCAGCGCGATGCTGATGAAGTTCTCCCGGTCCTGGTTGGCGGCGGCCACAAGGCTCTTGGGTTGCTCCATGATCTCCTTGAGCATGTAGTAGGGGTAGTCGCCCTTGTCGGTGTTGCCCCATACTGTATCCGGCTTGACCGGCTTCTTGTGCACTTCCTTGCCCGTGGCATCCATGAACTTTATTTTTTCCGGCGTAAGCACGACGGTCTCGCCCTCGCCCAGCAGGAAAAGCTGGCTCACCAGGTCGGCCAGCGCCAGTGAATCGCTGGCGGCGAAGGCCTTGTGGTCTGACGTTCCCACCACCAGCGGGCTGCCCTTGCGTGTGCCGACTATCTTGTTGGGCTCTTTGGTGGAGATGGCCAGGAAGGCGTACGAGCCCTCCAGCCTGGGCGCCACGGCCATCACGGCCTCCTCCAGCGACTTGCCCTTCTTCATCTCGTCTTCCAGCTTGTGCGGCAGTATCTCGGTGTCGGTCTCGGAAACGAAGCGGTGGCCGCGCTTGATCAGGTCGTCGCGCAGCTCCTGGTAGTTGTCGATGATGCCGTTGTGAATGACGGCTATCTGGTTCTTGCAGTCCACGTGCGGGTGCGTGTTGATCTGCGTCACGCCGCCGTGTGTGGCCCAGCGGGTGTGCCCGATGCCCACGTGCCCCTGCATCTTGTCCAGCTTGTACTTCTGGTTGACCTCCTCCAGCGTGCCCACGCCCTTCTTGATGACCAGGCCGCGGTCGGTGATCATGGCCACGCCGGAGGAGTCGTAGCCGCGGTACTCCATCTTCTTGAGTCCCTCGAAGATGATGGGCGCAGCCTTGCCGTTGTATCCGCAGTAGCCGATGATGCCGCACATGCTGATAGATTCCTTGCGTTAATTGTAGTGGAAACGGCCTCGTAATTCCACGTTGAATACGTTAGCGGCTTACGTTGAGGGCCAGGACGAGCGGGTCCTTGATATGTGGTGTATTTTCCCCGGACATGTACAGGTAAAACTCAACCCTCTGGTTTTGCCCGGCCTGCCCCAGCGTGAATGTGAACGTATTCTCCCACGTGGCGCCGTCGGCCGCGGCCAATTCCACCGTCTGAATTGTCTTGTTGTCTGAGATGACCCGGATTGAATACTCGGCTGTCCTGCCTTCGTGGTTGACCACGCCGAGTATCACGGTTACGAGTTCGCCGGTTTTGACGTCGGTGGGATAGCCCGAGGCCTTGCCCTGGCTGTTGAGTATGTAGAACTCGGTGAAACGGTCGGCGGTGTTGGAAAGCACTGACAGCCAGATGATGGCGCCGGTGCAGATCACGATGGCGGCGGCCAGGATGATGAAGAGGACCTTTTGGGTGCGGCTCATTTTCATAGGAATGATGCCGAATTCTACGTAGTGGGGACGGGGTTGTCAACGCCCTGCCTGCTAGAGTATCAGCATGGCATCGCCGAAGCTGTAAAAGCGGTAGCCTTGCTGTTTGGCCTTCTGGTAGCAGTCCAGTATCAGCTCCCGCCCGGCGAAGGCCGAGACCATCATAATGAGCGTGGAGCGCGGCAGGTGGAAGTTGGTCAGCATGGCGTCTACGGACTTGAAGCGGTAGCCGGGCAGTATGAAAAGGTCGACCTGGCCGGCGAAGGGTTTTACCTTGCCTTCGGACGAGGCCGCCTCCAGCAGCCGCACCGATGTCGTCCCCACGGCGATGATGCGCCCGCCTTTACCCCTCGCCTGGTTGATAAGGTCGGCGGTCTCCTTGCTTAACTGCCCGTACTCTGTATGGATGTGGTGGTGTTGCGGGTTTTCGGCCCGAACCGGCTGAAAGGTGTCCAGCCCGATGTGCAGCGTGACGAAGGCCAGGTTGATGCCCTTGCCTTTCAACTTCTGCAGCAGCTCCGGCGTGAAGTGCAGCCCGGCGGTGGGCGCGGCCGCGCTGCCGGCAGGGGACGAGTAGACCGTCTGGTAGCGCTCCCTGTCCTCCAGCCTGGCCTTGATATAGGGAGGCAGCGGCATCTCGCCCAGCCCCTCCAGCGCTTGCGGCTCTGAGAACTCCACCACTCTTATGCCGTCCTCGCGCCGTTCGATTATATTGGCAGTTGTTTTTTCCAGGTCCACAACCGCGCCAACGGGCAGCCTGCGTCCCGGCCTGACCAGCGCCTCCCAGGTGTTGGGAGAGAGCTTCTTCAGCAGCAGTATCTCGGCTTTTCTTTCTGTGCCGCTGATAATGCCCTTCAGCCTGGCGGGTATCACCCGGCTGTCGTTCAGCACCAGCGTATCGCCAGGGTTTACATAATCAATAATATCGTAAAAGGATTTATGGCTGATGGAGCCGGTGGAGCGGTCGACCACCATCAGGCGTGAGTGGTCCCTCTGCTCAATTGGGTGCTGTGCGATGAATTCTGGCGGCAGGTCGTAGTCGAAATCGGAGAGCTTCATGTGGCTACTTGTTCCAGAAGTAGAGTATGACGTTGATGATGATGGTCAGGGCGATGCTGACGATCAGCATGGTCACGATGGGGAAATAGAAGGAGAAGTTGTCCTTCTTGATGAATATATCACCCGGCAGCTTGCCCAGGAAGGGTATGTGCTGGCTGAACACCAGCAGCAGCCCGACAACGACAATCACCCCGCCGGCTATCAGCAGTATTTTACCCAGTCCCGTCAAATCCACAGGGAGATTTTAGCTTAAGGGAATGGGACAGTACAAAGACTATCGAATAATTGGAGTGATTGACATATAAGAAGTGCCTACTATACTATGTTGATATCAGGGTAGCCTTTAGCAGAGGTTGTGTGGATGCAAATCCCGAAATCCTATTTCATAATTCAGAAAATCCTTAGTTTCATTCCAATATTCATTTTATTGTCCTTCCTGGCAGGTTGTGTGGTACCGATAAAAACCGATATGACACGAGAAGCACCAGTCACAATAACCTTTGACTCTGATGGCGAAGAAGTGCGGGTGAATTTGGTCAAGTTCGTTGGTTCAGCCTCATCCAATCAAACACAAGTGTGGGTAAATGATGTTCCCGTAATCATAAATCAAGACGGTAGCTACTATGCCTATGTCCAGTTGAAAAGAGGTTTAAACGCTGTACGAGTAACCACAGTTGATGGAAGCATGACAAGAATTAAGTGTATTTCTATATGGTTCAGGCCACTGCTTGCCGTTATAATTGACGAAGTCGAGTGGGCACCAGTGGGCCAACTTATGAAAGTCACTGGAAGAGTCTCTATCCCTGAGGCACATGTTATATTGTGGGAAGAGAATCGTAGCCAGGTTGATGATTTGAAGGATGCTATTGTTACCGACAACGGCACTTTCTATGGACTGGTCATGCGGAATCATGAGGGTACGCAAAAACCGGATAGTGGACATGGATATTATACATTGGATGGTGTCAGTGCCAGGGCTACGTTTGATCAGGAAAGCGACAAATGTTTTGAGGCGGCCCCAGGACAAATCAGCGTGCCGGGATCAGGTATATCATACGATACCAAATGGCATCTATCCAATGATGAAATTCATGTCAAGCCGGGCGAAAAGGCAATTATAGATTGTATCATTGAGATTAAGAAAAATGTGTTCGCTCCTTCAAATATACAACTCAGTGTTCTCGAGCAACCACCTGATGCGGCGGAGTATTCATATGGTCCGAAGGGTTTGAGCCCCGCTGCAATACCGACGACTACCGGGCTTAGGATAGAGCCAACGCCAGCGGCGTTTGATGTTTACATGAATACAGAATATCGGATACCGGTGAATATCACAGTCAGTGCGGACGTTCAACCTGGGGTTCATAAGTTCGCAATATTTTTGACCAACCCCAGTTGGGTATCTGGCGGATGGCTAACCCTTATTGTGGAGCCGAAATGAACTAGAGATTCCCCACGATGGTCACGTGTAGGGATTATATATTAATGAAATATTAGAACAGCCCGTGCACCTTGCCGATGTGGGTAGATGTCGATGCGGCGGAAGATTTACAGAGAATAAATAGCTATCAGAATTTGATAAATAGTATTATTGTATATGTGCACTATACTATCGCAATGAAGACATCTTATATTTTTGTACTCATATTTATTACATTGAATTTGGCCTGTCTTTCTAACAGAATAGAATATTCACAATCTTCAAATATCAAAGTTGTTGAAAACCAGATAATTGCTAATGATAACCGTACTGTTAAGTCTCCTCTGGTTCGGTTTGTTTATTACGATAATGTAACAGATCCTAATATCTATGTTAAGCCAGTATTATCTGTCCCTATCATTGAGCAATTAAGTCGTATGCCGGAAATAGAACTTAGTGAAATAGTTATAGATAATCCTGATAATCGTGATGAAACCGGTATACGCCTTTATTACGATATTCTGGACGTATATTCCAAATATGGCTTTATTTACAGGGATTGTCTATATTTTGCAGTTCTGAAGGATGGTTCGGTCCAAAGTCGAAAAATCCCATTGGGGCATCCCATACCAGCTAATAGTTTCGACTTTATTGATTCGATTAAAAATAAAATTATTAAATTCGAGAGTGATACACGTATCCAGGAATTTGTTCAAAAAATGCCTGTAAACAAACAGAATCCAGTCGACTTGTCTGATTTTCGAATAGTTTTGACATCAAATGGAAAACTATTCGAGGAGACAGGAGAAATTCTTTATGTATGGGGAGAAGGAGTGACTTCGTATGTCTTGCCATTTTCACTCGAATGGCACCAATTTCCTGAGATTAAAAGCGGTCTTGAGTTTTTAAAAAAGGAATCTTATATATATGACTCGCCTATGGGTGGTGAAGGACTGGAAGGAAGTGACCTATACTCTAAAGCACATTTTAATACAAAGCCGGGTGACTGGCGGCTCATGGTCCCCGTGATACGGAATGAAACTCACTATTTCGTGCAGTTAATTGTGCATACAGATAAATCGATTGAATTGGTGTACGTGGAAAAACAACGTCGATAATCTATAGATAAAAGAGCCTGGCACTGAATCAACCAACTGCCAGATTCAATTCCGATACTTCAAATAGCTTTAAAACAGCCCGTGCACCTTGCCGGTGTGGGGGTCGATGTCGATGCGGCGGAAGGCGGGGTTGGAGCCTGTGCCGGGCAGCAGGTTGACGTCGCCGGCGAAAAGGCAGATGAAGCGGGCGCCCGAGTAAATTAAAATATCGCGGATGGGAAGCGTCCAGCCCCGGGGCACGCCCTTGCGCGACGGGTCGTGGCTGAGGCTGAGCGGCGTCTTGACCATGACAGTAGCGTAATCGTCATACTCGGGATTGTCCTCCAGCATCCTGGCCCTGGACTCGGCGGCAGGCGACCAGGTCACGCCTTCGGCGCCGTAAACCTCCCGGGCTATCTTGTCCACCCTGTCCCGCAGCTTCATCTCGGGCGGGTAGAGGAACTTGAATTCGTTATCATCCTCGCAGGCATCCTTGACCACGTCGGCCAGCTCCAGCGCACCCTCGCCGCCGAACTCCCAGTGGCGGGAGACGGCGCAGCGGGCGCCGGCGCCCTCGGCCGCACGCTTGACCATGGCTATCTCTTCCTTTGTATCCGTGTGGAAGACGTTGATGCAGACCACCGGCCTGACGCCGGCCTCCGTGATGATCTTTATATGGTGCAGCATGTTGGGTATGCCTGCTTCCAGCAGCCCCAGGTCCTCCTGGGTGTATTCCTCCGGTATGGGGAGCCCGGGCGCGATAGTGGGTCCGCCGCCGTGCATCTTGAGAGCGCGCACGGTCGTCACCAGCACCGAACAGTTGGGCTTGAGGTCGCTCAGCCTGCATTTCACGTTGCAGAACTTCTCGAAGCCAATGTCTGCGGCAAAGCCGCTCTCGGTGACGTGGTAGTCGAACATCTTGAGGCCAATGCGGTCGGCAATGATGGATGACTGCCCCAGCGAGATATTGGCGAAGGGGCCGGTATGCACCATCAGCGGCTGGTACTCGGCGGTGCAGCACAGCGTGGGGTTGATGGTGTTGCGCATCAGCGCCGTCATGGCGCCGCCCACCTGCAGGTCGCCGGTGGTCACCGGGTCGCCGTGCTTGTCATAGGCCACCGTGATGCGGTCCATGCGGTGCCGCAGGTCGGCCAGGTCCTTGACGATGGCCAGCAGCGCCATCAGCTCGGAGCTGACCGCCAGCTGGAACCTGGACTGCATGGTGTAGCCGTCCATCTTGCCGCCTATGCCGATGACGATGTTGCGCAGGCTCTGGGCGCAGAAGTCTATCACCCAGCCCATCTCGATGCGGGTGGGGTCGATATCAAGGCGCTTCATGTGTGAGAGCGTGGATAGCTTCTTGTCGTCGTAGTTGCGCTCGTGCTGCATGCGCGCCGTCAGCGCCACCATGGCCAGGTTGTGCGCGTTGGTAATATCGTTGATGTCGCCGGTCAGCCCCATGGAGAACTCGGTCATGGGTATGAGCAGCGCGTTACCGCCGCCGGCCGCCGTGCCCTTGATGTTCATGGTGGGGCCGCTGGAGGGCTGCCGGATGCAGCCGCCCACGTTGAGCTTGCGCCTGCCCATGCCCTCAAGCAGGCCGCAGGTGGTGGTGCTCTTGCCCTCGCCCAGCGGCGTGGGCGTGATGCCCGTCACCTGTACGTACTTGCCGTCCGGTTTGTCCTTCAGGCGGTGCATTATTTTGGCGTAGTCCAGCCTGGCAACCTTGCCGTAGGGGATGATCTCGTCTTCCTTGAGGTTCAACCTTTTCGGCCAGTCCCCCGGCCGTGGCATCTTCTTCTCTGCTTCCTCGGCAATCTGCCAGTCGCTCATCTTCAAGGGGTCATATGGCATATCAACGAACTCCGGAACTTAAGTTTGTCTCCTGACGCCGGCCTTCTTCTCGGCCGCCTCGATGGTGTTCTGCAATAACATGGTCACGGTCATGGGGCCCACGCCGCCCGGCACGGGCGTGATGGCGGCCGCCTTCTCCTTGACGGCCTCGAAATCCACGTCGCCCACCAGCCGGTAGCCCCTCTCCCTGGTCAGGTCCTCCACGCGGTTGACGCCCACGTCGATGACCACGGCGCCCTCCTTGACCATGTCGGCCTTGACGTAGAGCGGGCTGCCCATGGCGGCCACCAGTATATCGGCCTGGCGTGTGAAGGCAGGAATATCGGAGGAGCCGGTATGCACCACGGTGACGGTGGCGTTGGCGCCGGCCTTCTTCTGCAGGAGTATGGCCGCCAGCGGCTTGCCCACCAGGTTGCTGCGCCCGCAGATGACCACGTGCTTGCCGGCCGGGTCGTAGCCGCTCCTGAGCAGCAGCTCCTGCACGCCGTGCGGCGTGCAGGGCAGGAAGCAGGGCTGGCCGCGCAGCAGCCTGCCCAGGTTGACCGGGTGGAAGCCGTCCACGTCCTTCTCGGGCGATATGTGGTAGAGCACCTTCTCGGCGTCTATATGCGGGGGCAGCGGCGTCTGGACGAGTATGCCGTGTATCTCGGGGTCCTGGCTGAGATCGTCCACCGACTGTATCAGCTTGGACTCGCGCGTCTCCTCCGGCAGGCGGATGGTGACCTCGCGCAGCCCGATCTCCAGCGACCCCTTCTCCTTGGACCTGACGTAGGAGAGCGAGGCCGGGTCGTCGCCCACCAGTATGACGCCCAGGTAGGGTATCCTCTCCATCTCACGCAGCCTGGCTACCCTCTCCTTGAGCTCCCTGCGTATTTCGGAGGCTATCTCGGTCCCGCTGATTATTTTAGCCGTCATCTCAACCTGCAATGCACGAAAATCAGGAAGATATTATACAAATTACATAAGATACAAACAATGTCAGCCGCTATTTGGCGGCTTCAGCCAGTATATCTTTGACCATCTTGACGGCCGCGGGGACCGCCGCGGCAATGGGCGGGGTGAGCTCGGTGCTGAACTCGTTGGCGTCCGGTATCTCGATGGCCACGATGCTTATCTTTTGCGGCAGCTTGAGCTTGAGCAATTTGCCCATCTCCAGCGCGGTGGGCAGGTCGACGTCGTGCGGCGAGATGGTGTGCTTGGTGACCCGGAAGTCGTCCACCTTGAGCCGGTACAATTCGCCCGGCTTGCCGTTGACCGTCTGGATGGCGTCGACTATGACCACCTGGTCGAAGTCGGTTATCTGGTCGAGTATGGCCAGGCCGGAGACGTCGGAGGCCGTCAGCGTAACGTCGCCCTGCGGGGGATCATCCTGCAATGCCTCTATAACCCTAAACCCGACCCCGTCGTCGCCGATAATGGGATTGCCGATGCCCAGGATCAGACTCTTCATCAGGCGGCTGTTTCAGCCTTCGGCGCAGGCGCCTTGCCCGAGAAATAAGGCTCCAGCAGCTTCTTGGGAGAGACGATGTTGCCCGTCAGCGCCGCCGACTTGAAGTCCAGGCCCAGCGCCACGCCGATGAGCTGCGGTATGGCCAGCACGGGCAGGTTGAACTTGGCCTTGAACTTGCCGTTGACCATGGGCTGGTAGGCGTCCAGCGATGTGTGGCACAGCGGGCAGGTGGTGGAGACGATGCACTGCGCGCCGTTGTCCTGCGCGTTCTGCAGCAGCTTGTGTATCAGGTCCAGCGCCACGTCCATCTCGGAGATGACCAGCGAGCTGCCGCAGCAGCGGGCCTTGAGCGGGTAGTTGACCGGCTCGGCGCCCAGCGCAGCAGCCATTTTATCCAGCCAATCGGGCAGCTCGGTATCGTCGAAACCGTAGGAAGGGCGCACCTGCTGGCAGCCGTGATAGCAGGCCACTTTCAGGCCGGTTAAAGGCCGTGTGACCTTAGCGGCCAGCCCGGCCGGGCCGACGTCGTTGAAAAGCACCTCGACTATGTGCCTGACTTTAACAGTGCCGTTATATGAGAGGCCGACCTCGGCCAGAGCTTCATTGACCCGGGCGGCCAGCCTGTGGTCCTCTTTCAGCAGGTCGTTGGCCTCCTGCAGTATGGTATAGCAAGAGCTGCAGGGCGTGACCAGGTCCAGCCCGGTCTTCTCGGCCTGGGCCAGCGTGCGCGCGGTGACGCCGACGGCCTTGGCCTTGTCAACCCCGGCGAAGGGGGAGGAGCCGCAGCAGGTCCAGTCCTCGAGCTGGATGAACTCCAGGTCGAGCGGCTTGGCTATGGCGTGGATGGCCTCCTCCACCGGCGCGCCGGTGGCTTCCATGGAGCATCCGGGGTAATAAGCGTAATATCTCACCGCTCACCTCCTTCGGACATCTTCCTGACGATCTTGTCCAGGTCGTTCCTGCCCTTAACTTTGGGCGGCGCCAGCGGCATGCGCCTGTGCATGAGCAGGCTGACGGCCGTGGGTATCAACCTCAGGGCAGCCAGCGGATTGGTCTTGAGGAAGTACTTGAACATGAAGCCGAACTCGTAGATGCGGCCGTTGCCGATGAGCGAGTCGGCGAAGGTGCGGTACATGGTGGTCGTATTGGTGGGCGGCTTGTAGCCCTCCCGCAGCGCCAGCGTCTCCAGGCCGTGCATGATGGCGGCGGGGCGTATATCACGCGGGCAGCGCGCCGTGCACAGGTAGCATGACACGCAGAACCAGACCGAGTTGCTGCTGAGCAGCTCGTCCCTCAGGCCGGAGCGTATCATGGCGATGGCCTTGCGGGGAGGATACTCCCAGTTGGCCACCGTGGTGCATGAGCCGCTGCAGACGCCGCACTGTATGCACTCGTTTATGCGGTCGCAGGCCGGCAGCGCGGCCACTTCATCGAGAAATGTCGTTTTGGCGTTCTCAGTCATTTCTCTCTCCTTATACCAGAATGCCTTCCAGCTCGGCATTAATCTGAGCGTTGGTGAAATGCTTGTGCGTGATGGCGGCGCTGGGGCAGGCGGCCACGCAGGTGCCGCAGCCCTTGCACAGCGCCTCGTTGATGCGCGAGACCTTGTCCTTCTCTATATAGGAGATGGCGTTGTAGGGGCAGAGCAGGTTGCAGACCCTGCAGCCGGAGCACTTTTTTTCGTCGATGATGGCCGTGTCGGCCTCTATCTCGACCTTGCCCTTGTTGATGAGGGCCAGCACCCTGGCGGCGGCGGCCGAGGCCTGCGCCACCGTATCGGGTATGTCCCTGGGCCCCTGGCAGCAGCCGGCGATGAAAATGCCGTCCGTCATGGTGGCCACCGGGTCCAGCTTGGGATGCTTCTCGGTGAAGAAGTTCTCCTTGCCGCAGGAGATGTTGAACTTGTGCGCCATCTCCTGCGCGTCGGCCTGCGGCTCGATGCCGCTGCAGAGTATGACCATCTCCACCGGCAGCCGGCGCATCTTGCCGACCAGCGTGTCCTCGAAGCGGACGATGAGCTTGCCCTGCTCCTCCGGGGTCTCGGCCACGTCGGTTATCTCGCCGGGCCTGCCCCTGAAGAAGACGGTCCCTTCTTTCTGCACCCTGTTATAGAACTCCTCGTATCCCTTGCCGAAGCTGCGGATATCGATGTAGAACTCGTAGACCTCTGCGCCGTGCACGTGCTCCTTGAGCAGGTGGGCGAACTTCATGGCGTACATGCAGCACACGCGCGAGCAGTACTCGTGGTACTTCTCGTCGCGGCTGCCCACGCAGTGGATGATGGCGATGCTCTTGGGCTCCTGGCCGTTCTTGAGCAGTATGTGGCCGGCGGTCGGCCCGGCCGAGTTGACCATGCGCTCGAACTCCAGGCTGGTCAGCACGTTGTCCAGCCGGCCGTAGCCGTACTCCTTCATGACGGAGGGGTCGAAGATCTTGTAGCCGGTGGTCAGTATGACGTTGCCGACCTCGATCTCGATCATCTCGTCTTCCTGCTCGAAGTTGATGGCGTTGCGCTCGCAGAACTTCTCGCAGGCGCGGCACTTGCCCTTGAGGAAGTAGGTGCAGTGCTCCTTGTCTATCACGGTGACGTTGGGCACGGCCTGCGCGAAGGGGGTATAGATGGCCTTGCGCTTGGCCAGCTTCTCGTCGAACTCGCTGTCTATCTTGACCGGGCACTTGGTCATGCAGGTGCCGCAGCCGTTGCACTTGGTTATATCAACATAGCGGGCCTTCTTGCGTATCTTGACCTTGAAGTTGCCCACGTAGCCGGAGACGAAGTCGATCTCGCTGTAGGAGAGGAGCTCGATCATGGGGTGTGCGCCGACCATGCTCATCTTGGGGGTGAGAATGCAGGCCGAGCAGTCCAGCGTGGGGAAGGTCTTGTCGAGCTGCATCATGTGGCCGCCGATGCTGGGCTCCTTCTCCACCAGGTAGACCTTGTGGCCGGAGTTGGCTATCTCCAGCGCGGCCTGTATGCCGGCGATGCCGCCGCCAACGATGAGGGTATCCGGGTTCACCGGCACCTCCTTGTTCTCCAGCGGCTCGTGGAAGAAGACTCTCCTGACGGCGGCGCTGACCAGCGCCTTGGCCTTCTCGGTGGCCTCCTTGCGGGACTCGGTCACCCAGGAGCAGTGCTCGCGGATGTTGGCCATCTCGAAGTAGTAGGGGTTCAGGCCGGCCTCCTGAACGGCCCGCCTGAAGGTGGGCTCGTGCATCTGGGGCGAGCAGGACGCCACCACCACGCGGTTGACGCCGAGCTCCTTGATATCTTTCTTTATCAGGTCCTGGCCCGGGTCCGAGCACATGAACTTATAGTCACGGGAGCTCACAACGGCGGGCAGCCCCCTGGCGAATTCGGCTACTTTCTCTACGTCAACGGTACCAGCTATGTTGCTGCCGCAATGACATATATAGACACCTATTTTGGGTTCCATCACGACCTCCTTGGAAGGGCGATTAGTTACTTGCCGGAAGCAGTAGCAAACAGATAGAGAAATTCGAGTATTTAAACTTCCGCATGATTATAGCACCATCGATAAGCAGCTACAAGAGGTGCGCCCATCCTTGATCAGGCAAGGTCAGGAAGATAAATCCCTATTGACAGGTAGTATCAATAATGGTATCATACAAGGCAAATGCCGGATTCCGTAGCGAAGATAGTCAAGCGGATGCGCGGGAATCCCAAAGGCATTAGTTTTTCTGAGCTTTGCAGGGTTTGCAGTCATTATTTCGGGAATCCGCGCCGGTCAGTCGGCAGCCACTGCATATATAAAACGCCGTGGAAAGGTGATCCCAGGATAAACATACAAGATGACAATGGGAAAGCAAAAGCATACCAGGTCAGGCAGGTCTTACAGGCCATAGATAAATTGGAGGCGCAAGATGGTAACAAAAGCGATGAAACAAACTGACCAGTATACATATCGAGTTACCTGGTCCGAAGAGGATGAGGAATTCGTTGGATTATGTGCGGAGTTTCCCAGCCTGAGCTGGCTGGCTGAGACTCCAGAAGACGCATTGCAGGATATACGCCGGCTGGTGACTGAGGTGGTTGCCGATATGCAGGCTAATAATGAAGACATCCCGGCGCCCCTTGCCACCAGACGCTATTCAGGCAGGCTGGTAATTCGGATTCCGCCGCATATGCACCGGGACATCACCATAAAGGCGGCGGAGGCCAGGGTGAGCATAAACCGTTTTATCAGTTCGAAATTGGCTGCATGACAATATCACCATCGAGAGTTACACACAACAGCTTGGTTTCTATGATGGTTATTTGGCAATTCCTCGTATATTGTCGATTTTAATAGGTCCCTGCATATGAGAATCAGCGGCGTTATTTCTGTTATCCCCGAGCACGAAATAACAACCTTGCGGGATTAAAGTCACCGGCAGTTTATATTCCGGTTTCTCCTTGATATATGGCTCTGTGAGAGGTTCCCCATCTATATATACAGTGCCCCCCTTGATTTCTATGGACTCACCCGGCAGTCCCACTATCCTGTGTATTTGGGTGCTTTTCGAATTTTGGAACTCATAGACGACGATATCGCCGCGTTGCAATTCCCTGGTTACAGGTGAAGTAGTTATTGTGTCGCCCCTATGAAATGTGGGTTCCATTGACGAAGTCATCACGTTGTATGTGCCGGGCAGGCCGGGCATATTGCCGCAGGCGGATAATGCCAGCAGAATTGCCAGGAAGAAGGTAAGAGATACAAATTGTTTCATGATGCAGATTCTCCACCCAAACTATTTTTGCATTGCTCAATTCTATCACGGCTTTGCAACTCCTTACCTGATATCAAGGTATACTTGGTGAATTTATAGTATCGTGGGCTATGTGATAAAATTATGCGGTTTCCCCCACGGAGTTTGAGCTTGAAGATTTTGATTACAAACGATGACGGCATAAACGCCGACGGCCTGTGGTCGCTGGTCAGCGAGCTGAAGGAAGCCGGGCGGGTGACCGTGGTGGCGCCCGACCGCGAGCAGAGCGGCGTGGGCACGTCCATCACCTTCCACCATCCCATACGCCTGACCAGGATACACGAGAAGATACCCGGTATCCCCACTTACTCGGTGGAGGGCACGCCGGCCGACAGCGTCATCATGGCCATCAAAGTGGTCATGAAGGACGGCATAGACCTGGTGGTCTCGGGCATCAACCAGGGGCCCAACTGCGGCTATGACGTGTTCCTGTCGGGGACGGTGGGGGCGGCGCTGCAGGGCTTCTTTTACTGCATTCCCTCCATCGCCGTTTCCATGAACTCCTTTGACGACCCCAGGTTTGAAACGGCTGCACGCGTGGCACGTGAGATCGTGGAATATCTCAAGCGCAAGAAAATGAAGGGCAGGATGCTGCTCAACGTGAACGTGCCCAGCCTGCCCATGAGCGGGGTAAAGGGCATAGACGTGACCCGGCTGGGAGAGAAGCGCTACTCGGCCGGCATTGAGACCGGGCACGACGGCCGCCGCGACTATTTCTGGATACTGCATCGCGGTACGGACGCAGCGGTGAGCGGCACGGACCTGTGGGCGCTGGAGCACAGCAGGATATCCATCACGCCGCTGCGCTTCAGCCGCAGTGAGTACAGCACCGAGTTTGTGCACGAGATGGCGCCGGAGATCGCCGGCCGCCTGCTAAATACAAAAATAAGCGGCAGCAAGGAGAAATAGATGTCAGAAGTTGTCATCGTCAGCGGCGTAAGAACAGCCATCGGCACCTTCGGTGGCGGACTGAAGGAGGTCCCGGCCACCAGGCTGGGCGCCATCGTTATTAAGGAAGTCTTGAAGAGGGCCGGGTTCAGACCCAAGACCGGCGCCAGGCTGGCCGGCTACGGGCCCAAGGCGCTGGCCGGGGAGGGCCTGAGCGAGCTGGAGAAGAAATATTACGACTGGCCGGAGGACCTGAAGGAGCTGCAGGTCGACGAGGTCATCATGGGCAACGTGCTGCAGGCTGCGCAGGGCCAGAACCCCGGCCGGCAGGCCATGATCTACGCCGGGCTGCCCAAGGAGACGCCGGGCTGCACCATCAACAAGATATGCGGGTCAGGCATGAAAGCCGTGGTGCTGGGCGCACAGGCCATCATGCTGGGCGAGGCCGAAGTGGTCGTCGCCGGCGGCATGGAGAGCATGAGCACGGCGCCTTACGCGCTGCCGCGCGCCAGGTGGGGATACCGCATGGATATTACCGGCAAGGGCGAGGTCCTTGACCTGATGGTCTACGACGGCCTGTGGGAGCTGTACTACGGCTACCACATGGGCGTGACGGCCGAGAATATCGCCGCCAGGTACGGCATAACGCGAGAAGAGCAGGACAAGCTGGGGCTGATGAGCCACCAGCGCGCCATGGCCGCCATCAAGGACGGAACCTTCAAGCAGGAGATCACGCCGGTGGTGTCGCCGCAGAAGAAGGGCGATCCCATCGTTTTCGACACGGACGAGAGGCCGATGGACACCAGCCTGGAGAAGATGGCCAAGCTGGCGCCTGCCTTCAAAAAGGACGGGACCGTAACGGCCGGCAATGCCTCGGGCATCAACGACGGCGCGGCGGCAGTATTGCTGATGTCGGATAAGAAGGCCAAAGAGCTGGGGCTGGAGCCGATGGCGAAGATAAAGTCCTTCGCCTCCGGCGGCGTTGACCCGGCCTACATGGGCCTGGGCGTCGTGCCGGCTGTGAACAAGGCGCTGGAGAAGGCAAAGCTGTCGGTCAAGGACCTGGACTGCGTAGAGCTGAACGAGGCCTTCGCCTCACAGGCGCTGGGCTGCATAAAGGAGCTGGGCTTCGACCTGGATAAGACCAATGTGCACGGCAGCGGCATATCGCTGGGGCACCCCATCGGCGCCACCGGCGGGCGCGTGCTGGTCACGCTGATATACGAGATGAAGCGGCGCAACCTTAAAAAGGGCCTGGCCACCATGTGCATCGGCGGAGGCATGGGCATCGCCATGGTCGTCGAAAGATAGCTAATAGGCGGGGAGACTGTTGGGCAAGATATTGATAGCCAACATCGGCCCCACGGAGTACGAGAGACACGGCTCGTTTCCGGTGGCCGGGGAGGCGGGGCTGGATGCACCGCCGGCCAGCTTTGCGCAGGCCCTGGCATCCAGGTTGTCCGGTTACCAGGTAGCTGCCCTATATTATGTCCCTGTATCCGGTGCAAAGGAGACAGCCGGGGTCATAGCCAGAAGCCTCTCGGTGGGGCTGGAGCTGCTGCCCGGGTTCGAGAAGGAGGCCGGGCTGGACTGGTGGGGTCTGAGCCCCGAGGACTCGCTGGTGCTGGACTGCTCCTTCAGCGAAGCGCCGCCGGACGTTGCCGTAAAATTACCTTTCGATGCTCCCATGGACGCCTTGCGGGAGAAGGTCGGCAAGGCGCTTGACGCCATCGCAGAGAAACATAAAAAGGAGACGGTGGTCATCGTGTCGCACCGTGCGCTGACGGCCGTCATGGCGTTGCACCTGCTGCACATGGCCAACAAGCACTACCGCCAGATAGCACAGGAGGCCGGGGCGCTCAACCTGTTCGAGGTCAGGGGCGGCATGCCCTCGGCGCTGTTCATAAATGACACCTGCCACCTGCATGGTTTAATATAGAGTTTATTTAACGGAAGAAGCTATGAAGAAGATTAAAGCGGGCATCATCAACGTGACCGGCTATGCCGGCGTGGAGCTGGCGCGCATACTCTGGCAGCATCCCAACGTGGAGCTGGTCTCCGTGACCGGCAGGAGCGCCGCCGGCAAGAAGCTGGGCGAGGTCTTTCCCCACCTGGCCGCCACGCGCCTGACCATCACGGCCGAGCTGGAGGAGAAGGTGGACGTGGCCTTCTCGGCCATGGGGCACAAGACCAGCGTCGAGGTGATATTGCCGCTGGTCAAGAAGAACATCCGCATCGTTGACATGAGCGCCGATTTCCGCTTCAAGGAGGCCTCCTGGTACTCGGAGTGGTACGACTTCGAGCACCCGGCGCCCGACCTGCTCAAGACGGCCGTCTACGGCCTGCCCGAGCTGCACCGCGGCAGCATAGCTGCGGCCAGCATAGTGGCCAACCCGGGCTGCTACCCGGCCTCGGCCATACTGGCGCTGGCCCCGCTGATTAAGCTGGGGCTGGTGGAGCCGCAGGTCGTCGTGGACAGCAAGTCCGGCACCTCCGGCGCGGGCAGAACGCTTTCACTGCCCACGCACTTCGCCGAGGCCAGCGACAACGTCCGGCCCTACGGGCTGGGCGGGCACCGCCACCTGCCGGAGATTGAGCAGGAGCTCGATGCCTTGAGCAAGGAAGGCAAAGTCGGCGTCACCTTTGTTCCGCACGTCGTGCCCATGACGCGCGGCATCGTCAGCACGTGTTATGCCACGGCCAGAGCGGGCAAGCTGAGCGGGGGCAAGGAAGAGCTCGACCGCATCTATACCGATTTCTACCGGGACGAGCCTTTTACACGCCTGGTGCAGGCGCCGCCGGAGACCAAGCACACGCTGGGCAGCAACCTCTGCCTGCTCTATCCCGTGTTCCACGAGAAGACGGGCAGGGTGATCGTGCTGAGCTGCATAGACAACCTGGTCAAGGGGGCTGCTGGACAGGGTGTTCAGAATATGAATATAATGTTTGGTTTTCCTGAGACCGCGGGGCTGGAAGCCCTTCCGCTCTATCCATAGTAAGCGTGCCCCCATCGTCTAGAGGCCTAGGACACCAGCCTTTCAAGCTGGACACAGGGATTCGAATTCCCTTGGGGGCACCAGCCTAGTTCAAATTACTCTATAAGATCTAGATTTATTGGAGGCAGCATCCTTCTCCTGAAGGGCGCACAATTCCATATAAGATTTAGGATTAAAGCTTAACATGATATTGAGGAGAAGCACCATTTACGCCAAAGATAAATATTGATGGCAATTTTTTACAATAAATGTAATAGCTTTGTGTTGGAGTTGCTTCATTACTAGCAGTAAAAGTCCATAGTTTCCCATCCTTAGATGCTCCCTCACCACTACTGGACAATATGTATGTATCGGGAACTCGTTTGGCTGGCCCAAAACCTAAATGGGGTGAGCAGATCTCCTTTTCTTCAATGGGAATGCCACAAATGAAAGGGGACCATGTGCCGCCACGTGGCCGCACTTCTATCACCTTCTTCCCTCCCGACTCATGTATGATAAGGGCGTATGGCTCAATACGTTCCTTGTTAATTGAGGGCGAACGTTTTTGAGCCGCGGCCATTATCCTTTCCTTCCAATTGGGATCAGTCAGACTTACAAATAACCTCGCTTTAATACTTGCAGGAATAAGCGAATCATCAACTGAAGCAGGAAACAATGCAATTATGGGAAAATCTCCACCACGTTTATTTAGAGCACGGTCCAAAGCATAAGCGTATTCTTCTTTACATTTCTCATTACCCAGACTCATCTGGGTAGCATAAAGAACCCATCCGTCAGATAGTGTTTCATCTTGAATGAAATGTTCTATCTGTTCCCATAAACGTTTCCCAGCACCAATATTCCAGCGATCTAGTTTTACTTCCAAACCCACTCGAATTAATTCCTGGGCTACAAAATCTACGTCTCCATCTTTATTGTCTTCCCATGCGTAGGTCATCCACACCGAACTCATATACAAAAACCCTCACTGATAGGATTCTATATATCGAAGTGATGAGTGTCAATATGGGCGCTAATCAAGACTTTGACCTGATACTCGAGATGAGACATAAACTTCTATCTCTGCTCCATCGTTCTTATATTGCAAGCAGGCCGCCCTAATAATTGCTTTTAACGGCTGGCGCGCTATAATAAAAAATAAGATATCCGATGAAAATACCGCTTAAAAGAACCTCAATCCGTCTTGCAGCACTCATCCTTTTAGCAGCACTACTAACGCCGGCAGCCCTGTCGTGCGAGGCCCCGGCTGCTCCTTCAACCCCCGCCCCGCAGCAGCCGGTGATAACTTCGCCCAAGATGAGCGTAAATCCCCCGACCATCACGGTGGATACCAGGCAGGGGGACTCCTCGAGTCACAAAACGACCGTCAGTGTCGCCAACGACGGGCAGGGCGTGATGATCTGGGCGGCCACCAAGACCCAGAAGTGGCTATGGCTGACCGAGGCCAACGGCGCCATACAGAAGAGCACCTTTTCCACCTTCGATGTATTCGTTACCGCCAACGAGCTGGATGCCGGAACGTATACAGACAACATCACGGTTGAGGGGGTTGGCACGCGCAACTCGCCGCAGTATATACTGGTCACTTTGAACGTGGCCCCGCCCGAGACGGCGGCCGGGTCAAGCTCGGCCGTGCTGAGAAAGCCGACCCCGGATCCTCCCTGGGAATATTCCATCTACATGAATAGCAATTACCATTTCCAGCTTAAATACCCGGACTCCTACAAGACCAGGACCGCCGTGGTCAATGGCTCGACCTTCTACGCGGCGGAGCCGGGAAACAAGGTCGACCAGGACTTCATCATGGTCATCGTGCTGGGAACATACGGCGTTGATATCCAGTCTACCGTCGAGGAATGGGCCAAGGACGCCATACGCACTGTGACCAGCGGCCGGACCAACCTTAAACAGATATCATCGGATAACACATCTACGCTGGCGGACGGGGTTACGCCGGCTTACGAGTTCCTGTATGAGTCCAAATCGGCCACCACCACGCCCTTCCAGGCCTATGCCTTCGGATTTCAGAAGGGCAGCCGCTGGATATTCTTCGGGGCGACGGCTCCCTCAGTCAACATGCCCGACAAGCTGGAGAAGTTCAAACAGATAGGCAAAACGCTGGAGCTGCTGGACTAGGCTCAGCTCAACTCGCGTATCTTTTGCTTGTGCTCTTCCAGCGCCTTCTCGTACTGGGCATCAAGCTCGCTGTGCACCTGCCTCCACTCTTCCTGAATCTGAAGCTGCAGCTTCTGTTCCATGGTCATCTGGTCTCCGCCGCGCTGCATCCTCATGCCCTGCTGCGCCTGCTGCAGCGCCATCTCGGCCTTCTTCTTGAACTCGCCATAGGTCTGCTGCAGAGCTACCTGGTACTGGTTCAGCAGGTTATTGATAAGGTTGAAGACTGGCTCGAGCCCCTTCTTGTTCTCTTTGACGATGCGCAGGCCGGCCATGGACCTGTTGGTCCGGCGCATGTCCTCTTCCGTGTGCGGCAGTGTGATGTTACGCAGGAATATCTCGTCGGCGCCCTTCTTGACGAATTTCAGGGCCTCGGCGTCGGCGAACTTCGCCAGCTCGGCCGCCAGGTCGCTTTTCTCGTCCTGCAGGTACTGGGAGGCGATCTTGTTGCCCTCGGGCAGGTATTTTATGCTGTTCAGCTCGTCCGGGCTGGCCTTGCCCAGTTTCTCGGCTTTCTCCATGGCGATCTGCCATGCGCTTTTCATCTCACCCATTATTAATCCTCCATTGGTATATCAGGTCACCGCCAGGCAATTGATCCAGCGCGCCGCATGCTCCTGCTTGAGCTGCTGGAACCTGGACTGGTAGGAAGCCAGCGTAATATCGGACGTGCTCATGATAAGCGCGTCCTCACCGTTGTCAGAGTAGTACCTTTTGCGCACGCCGGCCCGGCCGAAGCCGTACTTGTCGTAAAGCGTCTGCGCCACCGTGTTGGACATGCGCACCTCGAGCGTCACATACTTGGCCCTGAGCTGCGTGGCCAGCTCGATGACGGCTATCAGCAGCCATTCACCCAGCCCGTGCTGCCTGTGCGTGTTCCTGACGGCTATGGTCACGATGTGCGCCTCGTCCACCATCATCCAGATGCCGGCCATGCCTACCAGGCAGTCACCCTGCGCAGAGGCATTGCCACGCCCGAAAAAACCGCCGTGGTCGAGCAGCTTCTTGAGGTAGTAGATGAGGCCGCCCCGGGCCGGGGCCTGTGGAGCTGGCTCTTGCTGCGCCGGTCTGTCACGGCAGATAACGAGATAGTGCGCCAGCTTGTTGCGCAGCTCGTGGTGAAAGGAGTTAATGGTAGGATGCGGCCACTGGCTGGGGAAGGCGTCCAGGTCTATCTCCAGCACCTGGGGAATATCTGCCTCCCGCATGTTCCTGAGACGGTAAGTGATTCTCTGTTCCATGGTAACTACTGTATGAATATACAAAAATTTTAACATATTTAGGCGTGGATTGTGCCCGCGCAGCCTGTAAATTAGCTGCGGGCTTGTATATACTATAAGCAATATATGCAGCCCAGAAAGGTCGTAGCTGAAATATCGGTCGTCCCCATAGGCACAGGCAGCCCCGGGGTCGGCGATTTCGTGGCAGCCTGCCTGGACGTGCTGGAGAAAAACAATAAGGTCAGCTACCGGCTCACTCCCATGGGCACGATCGTGGAGGGGCCGCTGGACGAGGTGCTCAAGCTGACGGCCGAGATGCACAGGGTCCCCTTTAAGAAGGGCGTGCTGCGCGTGGTCACCACGCTCAAGATCGATGACCGCTGCGACAGGCGGCTGAGCATGGAGGGCAAGATAAAGTCTGTGCGCCGGCGGCTGCCGCAGGTCAGGACATGACAAAACAGGTCAATTTGAGCGTGCAGATCATGCCGGGCCTCAAGCTGAAGAACCCGGTGATGACGGCCTCCGGCACCTTCGGCTACGGCAACGAGCTGCCCGACCTGCTGGACGTGGAGGAGCTGGGAGCCGTCATCTGCAAGGGCACAACGCTGGAGCCGCGCGACGGCAATCCCCAGCCCCGGATAGTGGAAGTGACCGGCGGCATTTTGAACTCGATCGGATTGCAGAACGGCGGCGTGGAGGCGCTGGTGCGGGAAGATGCCCCTGTCTGGGCTAAATGGAAGGTTCCCGTCATCGTTAATATAGCCGGTGAAACGGCGGAGGAGTACGGCCAGGTCGCCGCCAGGCTGGAGGGCGTCAAGGGCGTGAGCGGCATTGAGGTGAATATAAGCTGCCCCAACGTTAAGTGCGGGGGGATGCAGTTCGGCACCGACCCGGCCATGGCCGCCGAAGTCACGGCGGCAGTCAAGAAATCAACGTCGCTGCCTGTGATGGTCAAGCTGAGCCCCAATGTTACTGATATTGCGGAGATAGCCCGCGCCGTCGAGGGGGCGGGCGCTGATGCAATTTCACTGATAAACACCATCAGTGCTATGGCCATCGACGTTAAGACCAGGCGGCCGCTGCTGGGGAATGTGACGGGCGGCCTGTCGGGGCCGGCCATCAAGCCGGTAGCGCTGGGGATGGTCTACCGCACGGTGGACTGCGTGAAGGTCCCGGTGATCGGCTGCGGCGGCATCATGACGGCGCGGGATGCGCTGGAGTTCATCCTGGCCGGCGCCACGGCCGTCCAGGTGGGCACCGCCACGCTGATAAATCCCAGGGCCGCGCTGGAGATAATCCAGGGCCTGCAGGATCTCCTGGCCGCCGAGGGTATTTCAGATATTAACCAGCTGCGCGGCGCGGCCAGGCTCTGAGCCTTCGCTCAAAGGATTGCCACGCCCGTCATCATACTGCCATTGCGAGCGGAGCGAAGCAATCTCACGACATTAAGTCAGGCCCTCGTCCTTCGATCAAAGGATTGCCACGCCCGTCATCATACTGCCATTGCGAGCGGAGCGAAGCAATCTCACGGCATTGAGTCAGGCCCTCGTCCTTCGCTCAAAGGATTGCCACGCCCGTCATCATACTGCCATTGCGAGGAACGAAGTGACGAAGCAATCTCCCTGATCACCTTGCGCAAGGAGATTGCCACGTCGCCCTAGGGGCTTTTCGCAATGACATCTTAATCAGAAAGGGGGCTCGAAATGCCCAGAAAAAATTACTGCTCGGTGAGCGCACGTGCGATGGTCATGCGCTGCATCTCGGACGTCCCCTCGTAGATCTCGGTTATCTTGGCGTCGCGCAGGTAGCGCTCCACGGGGTAGTCCTTGCAGTAGCCGTAGCCGCCGTGAATCTGCAGCGCCTTGTTGGTCACGAAGCTTGAAACCTCGCCGGCGTAGAGCTTGGCCATGGCGGCTTCCTTGGTGAAGGGAGCGCCTTTGTCCTTGAGCCAGGCGGCACGGTAGACCATCATGCGCGCCGCATCTATCTGCGTGGCCATGTCGGCCAGCATCCACTGTATGGCCTGGTGCTGGCAGAGCGGCTTGCCGAACTGTGTGCGCGTCTGGGAATAGGCCAGTGCGTCGTCGAAGGCCGCCTGGGAGATGCCCAGAGCCTGTGCGGCAACGGTCACGCGGCTGGAGCTGATGGCCTCCATGGCGTATCTCAGGCCGCGGCCGCTCTCGCCCAGCTGGTTGGCCTTGGGTATCTTGCAGTTCTCAAAGACCAGCTCGGTCGTGGACGAGCCGTGTATGCCCAGCTTGTGCTCGTGTTTGCCCACCGAGTAGCCGGGCGTTCCTTTCTCCACGATGAAGGCCGAGATGCCCCTGTTGCCCTTGGACTTGTCCTCCATGGCGAAGACCACCGTTATGGAGGCCTCGGCGCCGTTGGTGATGAAGATCTTGTTGCCGTTGATGACGAAGTTGTCGCCGTCCTTGACCACGGTGGTCTCGGTGGCGCCGGCGTCGCTGCCCGCGCCCGGCTCGGTCAGCGCGAAGCAGCAGATCTTCTCGCCCCTGGCGACGGGCGCGACGTATTTCTTCTTCTGCTCCTCGCTGCCGAACTTGTAGATGGGATAGCAGGCCAGCGAGAGGTCGGCCAGGAAGATGGCTGCCACGGCGGCGCTGGCGCGTGCCAGCTCCTCGCAGCAGACGGCCATGGAGAGGTAGTCGCCTCCGCTGCCGCCGTATTTCTCGTCGATGGTGAGGCCGAAGATGCCCAGCTCGGCGGCCTGCTTGAATATGGCCTCCGGGAAATTGCCGTCCTCGTCTATTTTGGCCGCCTGGGGCTTGATGACGTTGGTGGCGAAATCACGCACCATTGACTGGAACATCTTCTGCTCTTCACTTAAATAAAAATCCATGATGACCTCCTTAAAATTGAAGCTCAGCCGGCAAGCTGCTGGCCGAGCAAAAACGCCTGCTTGAGCGCATCGGGATGCTCCGTGACTGCGCCGTAGTGGTCCATGCCGGGCAGCAGCAGCTCCCCGGCGTAGTCTATTTCAATGGTCTTGAACCAGCTTTTAACCGTGGCGATGGAGCCGGCGAAGAGCGTGCTGTAATTCGTGCCGCCCACCGAGATGAAGGCGCCCTTGCGCGGGAAGTCCTTGCCCAGGCCGACGGGCAGCTTGAGCAAGTGCTTGATGACCCACAGGGCCTGGCAGCGGTCGATCATGGCCTTGGCCTGCGCCGTGACGCCCATGAAGAAGACCGGCGAGGCCAGTATCACGCGGTCGAACTCGCGCAGGTCGGCGTGTATCCATTGCATATCGTCCTCGACGACGCACCTGCCGCCGGTCTGGATGCAGCCGTCGCAGTGCTGGCAGGGGGTGATCTCCAGGTCGTCCAGTATGATGTGCTTGACCTGCGCTCCCTTGCTGGCTGCGCCGGCCACGGCCTCGTTGAGCAGCCTGTCGGTGTTGCCGCCCCGGCGCGGGCTGCCGGAGATGCCTAGAAGCCTGGGCTTGCGGGGGCTATCTGAGAGCGCCATGATTGATTGACCCTCTAATCAAAACAAGTAATGATATAATTTTATACGGCCATTTTGCAATCGCCGATAGCATTGGCTAAAATGTATCAAATTTTGACCGGACATGCGTTGCCAACTGTCCCGCAAACCAAGGAGATGAAAATGACAAAGGCTGCTATTTTGGAAAAAGCCAGGAAAGAGAAGAGGACACTGCTGACAGAGGTGGAGTCCAAGGAACTGCTCAAGGCGGCCAGGATACCCGTTGTCGATGCCAGGCTGGCGGCCTCCAGGGCCGAGGCCATGGAGCTGGCGGCCAAGATGGGCTTTCCTGTTGTTATGAAGATAGTTTCGCCCGATATCAGCCACAAGAGCGATGCGGGCGGCGTGAAGCTGTGCATAGAGAATGCCACGCAGGCGGGCAAGGCCTACGCCGAGATACTGGCCAGCGTGAAGAAGTACAACCCCAAGGCCAAGATAACAGGCGTGGCCGTGCAGAAGATGGCCAAGCAGGGCATCGAGGTCATCATCGGCATGACCAAGGACGCACAGTTCGGGCCGGTCATCATGTTCGGCCTGGGCGGCATACTGGTAGAGGTGCTGAAGGACGTGTCCTTCAGGATAGTCCCGCTGGAGAAGAGGGACGCGGCTGAGATGATCACCGAGATCAAGGGCTTCCCCGTGCTGAAGGGCTATCGCGGCCAGGACCCGGCCGATATCCCGTTCCTGGAGGACCTGATTGTCAAGGTCTCGGATTTTGTGGACCAGAACCAGGAGATCAAGGAGCTGGACCTCAACCCGGTGTTCGCTTACAAGGACGGCGCCAAGGCGGTTGACGCCAGGATCATATTAGAGCCCGCCTAAATTTAACCTGCCAGATAGTGGGGATATAGCTCAATTGGGAGAGCGCTGCGTTCGCATCGCAGAGGTCGGGGGTTCGAATCCCCCTATCTCCACCAGTTAGATTATTTAGCCCTGTTGCCCAGATTAATCCTATTCATTCGGGCGCACATTTAACGATCAGATAAGCTTCGTAGGCGAATCATTTCCATCCGTGAGGAGTACCGGATCCCTTCATCTGTGTCTGATTACCGCCATCGGCATCCATGCTGCATAAAGTACATGTTGACGAGATAGCACTTGCTGAACATCTAAGAAATAGGATTTTCTTGCCGTCAGGCGACCAGCAGGGCATATCGTCATCAAGCTCATTGCTGGTCAACTGGCTGATCTCACCGCTTTTTAAATCGACGACAAATATTTCTCTATATTGATTGTATGCCTCTCTGGTAGTATCGGCTGAATAAGCTATTTTCTGGCCGTCGGGCGCAATATCAAACCAGGTGAGGTCAGTTTTGCTGAACGGCAGCATGATACGCATGGGTGCATCACCGAGGAATTCACCCTGCAGATTACTGAAGCCGATACGATAGAATGAGGCATCCGTGTAGAGATATGCGACCCGCTGTCCGTCCGGGAACCATTTGGGCAGCAAGGCTGTGTCAGTGTCAGGAACGTTTGTCAATTGTTTATCCCCACTCCCATCGCTATTCATGACGACTATATTATATCTATATACATAATATCCAGCGGCGGCTACTACACGTGATTTGCAGCTGGCGATTTTAGTCCCGTCAGGCGAGATCGCCGGAAACTGATATGTTGGGCCAGCATGAGAGGCATTACTGGTTATCTGCCGTACATTGGAACCGTCAGAATTCATTAGAAATATGTCGTTTTCGCCATACCAGCCCCTGTCCCGGTTGGATACAAAAGCTATTTGCTTGCCGTCGGACTGGAAGCTTGGATCTCTGCCGTGCTGATCCTTTGTAAGATTAACCACGTTATTGCCGTCCTCGTCCATCGTTACCACACCCGCGGTTTTATCCCTGCTATTCCAAACTGTTAGCAATATTTTCCCCGTTCGAGGTTTCGATATTTCAATATATTTGATTTCGCCAGGGTATTTCAGACTGCTCAATTGTATTTCAATCGACGCCCGGTCGGATGAAAAGGTTATAACGTAAACCATGTTGATGGGCTGTGCAGAAACCAGCTTATTGAAGGTTTCTGTTATGTCTTTGATTTCAGATGCGTAATACTCGGTCCCGGCAATCTGATAACCACCTGATAATATCTGGGATTTGACTTCTTCAATTTTTACTTTGCCCAGCATGTCGTCAACTGCTAATATCCCTGCGTATTTCTCCTGTTCAGGCTGCGCCGCTGTTTTATTGTCAGTACCTGTTAGGGGAGCTGGGTTTGGCGCAGAGCATCCGAGAACCGAAGCCAAAACGAAGGCTAGAAGGATAATAAGAGGAAGTGCCGGACTATCTTTTCCCATTTACCAACCTCCACATGTAGTCTGTTAAGACCTTATATAGCCTATCACATCTCTAGTTAAAGATTAAAAGCTCAACTGTATTGGCACCGATATCCACGACCGGGCTGTTGAGAGTGGAGACCTGGACCTGGCCGTTCAGGGCTGTCTCGTCGACCCTGTAAAGGGTGATGCTGTTTATTTTTCGCTGGTCGCTGAAGGCGATGGCGGCCGCGTGCGGCGTGTCTGAGGGGTTGGCTATGAGCAGGGCGGACTGGACGCTGCCGTTCTGCCCGGCCAGCAGCCAGAGCTGAGCGGAGGATGAGTTGGTAAGGTTGAGCCGGCCGGAGTATTGAGACATCTTGGACCAGAGGGAGAAGGCCAGAGCTATGGGCTTGGGCCTGCCGTCGGCATAGAACATGCCGTAGAAAGTGGCCGCCCGGATATCGGGATCGGGACCCCGGTAGAAGGTGGAGACTTCTATATTGTTTTGCTGCAGCTCGATCCAGGCCGCCGTGAGAAGGGCCGCGCCCTTGCTGCCGCAGCGCAGCGCCCGTGCTTCAGGCCCGCTGTCCGAGCCGTGCTTGATGTCGGTGTTCCATTCGGTTATGTGCGTGGGCGTCTGCGTGAACCCGCGTGCGTCCAGCGCAGCCCGGTAAGAGGCCGCAGCCTGTGCATACTCCGACGGGCTGTTGGAATACATGTGCCAGGAGAAAAAGTCCAGCGGCCGGTTGTTCTGCCGGATGAAATCCATGAAGTTCTGTACCCACTTCTGACCCTGTGGGGTAAGCGCGCCGGCGGGTGTGACGCCCGGCCCGCCCACCTTCAGGTCAGGGAACTCCTGCTTGACGGCCTGGGCGGTCTCGATGTAAAGCTGGTAATACTCAACCGCCGTGCGCGGCCTGGGCCAGAACTGCTGATTGTCCGGCTCGTTCCAGACCTCCACGTAGCGGAAGGGGGTGTGGAAGCCGTTCCATTTGCCCGCCCGGTAGTGGCGCAGCACCTCGATGGCGGCCTTGACCCAGTTAGCGCGCTCCAGCGCGTTGGCCGGCGGAACGGCGTCGTTGTAGGAATCTCCCAGGCGGAAATAGGGCTCGAACCCTCCGTTAATGATAGACTTCCAGGTGAGGTCGCTGGAGGTGAAGTTATATGACGTCAGTTTGGACGGATCAGCGGTCCTGCCGGGGTAGATTATCGACATGTCCAGTGCGTTGTAGTAATCATGCGTGCGGATTAAATTGACTCCCACCTGTTTGTAGACGCTGGTGAGGTCGGCGTTGGCGGGGTCGGAGCCGGCGGGAAGCGGGCCGATGTTGACGCCCAGCAGAGGCCTGATGAGCGAGGGGGTTGCTCCTCCCAGGGTTATGGTGATATCCGTATTGACCGCCTGGGATGCCGGCGTGGCCGCAGCCGGCTGCTCCGGTGAGGTGACCGGGAAGCAGCCTGTTATGCCCGCCAGGCAGGCAGCCGCCAGCAAGCAGCGCAATAAACGGGCCGGTAGTCCGCTGTGCATGAGAGGGCTTATCATATAAAAACCGGCATTTGGTGTCAAACTTCGCGCACGCTATAATTAGCTTAAGCACTATTCACAAAATACGGGAGGTTAATATGAAAGGCGCAGGGAAGGTAATCGATACACTTAACTCTCTACTGGCGGATGAGCTGACGGCTATCAACCAGTACATGGTGCACGCAGAGATGTGCGAGAACTGGGGCTACGACAAGCTGGGGGCAACCATTCAAAAGCGGGCCGTAGAAGAGATGAAGCATGCCGAGAAACTCATCGGCAGGATCCTTTTCCTGGAAGGCATCCCGGTTGTCAGCGAGTACAGGAAAATGGGCATCGGCGCGGATGTCCCCAAGATGTTTGCCAGCGACCATGGCCTTGAGGAAGGAGCCATCAAGTCTTATAACGCGGCCATCGTGCTGTGTGCGGATGAAAAGGACTATGCCACGCGTGAGATACTTGAGTCCATCCTCAACGACGAGGACAGGCATATCGACGGGATCGAAGAGGTCCAGGACCAGATAAACCAGATGGGCATCCAGGTGTTCCTGTCCACGCAGCTCGGCTAAAGAACGCTGGAACTTCAGACATCAGCCTAACAGGCTGCTTTCTCATTAACTGCGAAGGCGCGGTTTTCCGTTGTCTTTATTTCTGCGCCTTGCCTCTTTCCAGCTGTGTGGCCAGGCGTACCATTCTCTTGCCCAGGGTCTTTGCCTCGTCAAGGGCAGAGCCGCCAAGTGTGGCCCCCGCCCCCTCTCTTGTAACGGCTCCCTTCTCCGTTCCGTAGCCGGTACCGGAACCGGCAATGATCATCCTGTGCAGGTCGAAAAAGGTATACATCGTGCCCAGTACGTGCTCTACACCCATGTTGCCGGCGACCGCAACGACACCACCGACCTTATTTCTCAGTTTCCCGGCCATTGCCAGCGGATAAGTCCTGTCGATTACCGCCTTGGCCTGCGCCGTCACATTATAGAAATAGACCGGCGAGCCGAAAATAATGCCATCGGCTTTTTCCAGCTGCTCGTAGATGGCCTGCATGTCGTCCTTGATCTTGCAGGCGCCTGTCTTAAGGCAGGCATTGCAGCCGTCGCAGGGCGTAATCTTCTTATCTGATATCAAGACGATCTCAGTCTCGGCTCCAGCCTGGCCGGCTGCCTCCAGGGCCTGCCTGACCAGGATCTCGGTGTTTCCTTCTTTACGCGGGCTGCAGACGATCCCCAGGATTTTCATGTCCTTAGCCTCCTTATAACAAATTGTTATAAACTATAACAGGCTAGGCGGTGGACTGTCAATTACAGGAGTACAGGCTTTTAAACTGCTGTAAGGGGGTGACCGGGGGGCTTCAGTTGCTTTTCTGCTTGGACAGCATGTCGTCCAGCAGCTTGAGGATGTTGCTGTGAAGCTCTCTGGTGGCGGCAATACGGACCGGGTCAGGCTCTCCGTTGCCGGTTTTAACAACGGCCTTAACCTGTGTCGGCTGCTGGTAAGTCGGCCAGCCCCCGCCGTTGTCGGCGGGAGTGGCCGTGTCATGGTAGGTATAAGAGGGCAGCGAGGCCGGGGGCGTCATGCGGTCGTCCTGCAGCTGCTTGAGCTGAAAACCACAGTAGCCGCAGTAGCTCTCGCCCGGCGAGACTATCGCCCGGCAATTGGGGCATTCATAAATTCGCAGCATCGGTGTTCACCACCTTGATTACAGTATAGCGACTAATTATTAAGCTCCGATTAAGGCCGATCAGGTTTTATGATATAATCCGGCTTTGGTCGGCTCTTATATTAAGTAAAACGGACAAGGATATGAAAAAGATTAACGCGGTTCTCGGCCCCATATCTGCCGAAGATATGGGAATTACACTGGCCCATGAGCATATACTGGGAGGGTATCCTGGCTGGGAGTGCGATGCCCTGGCCAGGCCCTACAACCGGGAAAAGATTGTGAATATCTGCATGAAGACGGTGGGGCCGGTGAAGGAGTTCGGCGTGAAGACCATAGTGGATGCCACACCCATCGACCTGTTCCGGGACGTGGACGTTCTCAGGGACGTGTCGGAGAAACTGCAGATTAACATAATATGCTCCACTGGCATGTACATGGAGGAGATGGGAAAGTGGGCCTACCTCAAGAGCCGCAGCATGAGCAAGCTCGGAGATATGGCCACGGAGCTCTACGACACCTACATCAAGGAGATCAGCGTGGGGATAGGGCAGAGCGGAGTGAAGGCGGGCGTGATAAAGGTGGCAACAGGGTTCCAGAAGATATCCGAGTGCGAGATGGCCGCGCTCAAAGCCGCAGCCAGGGCGCACCGTGAGACGGGTGTCCCCATTCTCACGCATACCGAGAGGGGAACCATGGGGCCGGAGCAGCTGGATGTGCTGCTGGGGGAAGGAGTCGATCCCAGGAAGATAATGTGCGGCCACATGTGCGGCAATGCATCGATCGAGTACCACAAGGACGTATTGAGCAGAGGGACGTTTATTTCATTTGACAGGTTCGGCATCGAGGTGTTCCTGCCCGATAAGACCAGGGAAGAGACCCTGATCAGCCTGCTCAACCTGGGCTACGGGGACCGCATCCTGGTCTCGCAAGACTGCTTCGGCTGTGGCATGGGCCGCGGCGGCAGGCTGCCGGATGACCAGGTGAAACTGCTGCTCAACTGGGACTACACCAACATCTTCCGCAATATACTGCCCGACCTGAAGAAAGCGGGCGTGTCGCAGGACAAGATAGATGCACTGCTGGTAGATAACCCCAGGAGGCTTTTCTCCTGAAATCCAGGCTGTTATGTGCAGCCGGTCTGTCATATAATTACGTTGGATAACGCCCGGCGCAAGGATGGATGAGATGAACCAGATGAAAAGCAGCGTATTCGATGCCATCGGCAACACCCCGCTGGTGGAGCTGTCCCGCCTGGACGGCTTGAAGCCGGGGGTGAAGATTTACGGCAAGCTCGAAGGCTGTAATCCTGGAGGCTCGGTCAAAGACAGGCCGGCCTATTACATGATAATGAAGGCAGAGAAGTCCGGGCAGCTTACCAAAGATAAGACCATAGTTGAACCTACATCAGGCAACACAGGCATTGCGCTGGCCATGATCGGCTCGGCCAAGGGTTACAAAGTGAAGCTGTTCATGCCGGAGTGCGTGAGCACGGAGCGCCAAATCTGCCTGCAGGCCTTCGGAGCGGAGGTTGTACTGACGCCGGCAAAGGAAGCTACGGACGGCGCCATCAGGCGGGCCTGGCAATTCCTTGAGAAGGAGCCGGAAAAATACTACATGCCCAACCAGTTCGACAACCCCAACAACCTGCTGTCCCACTATGAGACCACCGGGCCGGAGATCTACGAGCAGACGGGGGGCCAGTTGGATGTATTTGTTGCCGGGCTGGGCACCTCGGGGACGTTGATCGGCACCGGCAAGTACCTGAAGGAGAAGAAACCCGGGGTAAGGGTGGTTGCCGTTGAGCCGACAGAAGGCCATACTATCCAGGGCCTGAAGAACATGAAAGAGTCCATCAATCCCAAGATCTACGACCCCAAGGGCTTCGACGAGAAGGTGGTGGTGGAGGACGGTGAGGCTTTTGAGATAGCCCGGCTGCTGGCTACCAAAGAGGGAATATTTGTAGGGATGTCCAGCGGCGCAGCGGTGGCCGGCGCCCTCAACATAGCCAGGAAGATGGATAAAGGCACGATCGTGGTGATACTGCCTGACCGGGGCGACCGCTACCTCAGCACCACCCTGTTCCGCTCCGTATGCGCCAAGTGCCCGCCCTAGTAAGAATGGTTAGACAATATCAGCCGTGCACTTAGCGAACGTGCCTGGCAAATGACATAGTGAGGAGGTAGTTTAATTTGGGAGGCAAATGTCGCAAACCTGTGGCTCTATTTGGTTGTGCCATCCTGGCGGCCGGCATGGTATTAATTTATCTGAGCTGCGATTTTGCGCCGGCTAGAATCTCTCAGCCAGTTGAAAATGCCACAGTTAAACAAGATTCGGAATTGCAGTATAAATCCCCAGGTGTGCCGGCTGTTGCACAATCGGAAGTTTGGGAGCCCTGCAACCTTCGCTACGATAATCTGCAAGGCGAAAACGATGAATATCCATACAATCAAATTGCAGTGTGGCATACAGAATGTAAGTGCAGAAGAATTATTATTGTTTCGCGTACAGTAACGCTGGGGAATCTTTTCTGTGAAAATCTGAACAGCAAGGCTGCAGGTAATCCTGACTTTGTGACGCAAGATTCTCCCTTAATCATTCTCCCCAGCGTCGTTGGTTACGGTTTGAGAGGAATGTTCGTCATAGAGACCGATTATTCCGGAGACCATTTCCTTTCCCTCGTTGCTTCAACGTCGTATTTTGGCAATGATGATGATGAGACTTTGCTTAGCCAGCCCGGCTGGGGCCTGCAAACTACTTTTTCTCCTGATAGGTTTCCATACAAAATTCAGGGTATTAATGTCTGCGCCGTGGCTTATTATACTGTTGAACCGCAGGGTGATTACGATAAATATCACGTCATCATCAGAATACTGGATAAAAATGGCAGTCCTGTCTGGAAGAAGGTATTGCCCTGGAGCGTATTTCGCGGTTCAGAAACTGTGAACGTAGTGCCCAAAGCGGAATGGAAATATATTTCAGTTGATAATATAACAGTGAACAGCGATTTTTCAGTAGAGGTATTGTCAGAGAGCGATGAATACCAGTCACGGGGTGCCGGAAGGCCTGACGCTGCATATTTCGCCCTGGCCTATGAGAAGATTTCTGATCCGCAATCTAATACGCCATCATTTATATCTTACAACGGTCAGAAAGCCAAAGATTATATCATGCTGTATGGTCCAAAGCATGATCCCTTGGGATTCAACTTATGCTTAAGGGTGGCAGGCAGTTGTCCGGCCAAATGAGGTTGTTAATTGCCTGGATAGATTGATTTGTTCAAAACCCCGCAGTTCTCCCGATACAGATAAAAACAAAAATGTTATAAATTTGTAATGTCCGTGGCTTGCCTTTTATATTTTTCTTATACCCGGCGCATATAATTTTGGGTGGAGGTTATTATGAAACCGATCGGCCCGCTTATGAGGGAACACCGCATTATAGAGCGCATGGCGTCCCTGCTGAACAAGGAGATCTCAAGCATTAAGGAGAATGGCAAGGCGAACACAGAATTCATTTTGCTCGCCGTTGATTTCTTCAGGATGTATGCGGACAGGACGCACCACGGCAAGGAAGAGGACATACTGTTCCGCGACCTTTCCAGGAAACAGCTTTCAACCGAGCATAGGAAGGTCATGGACGAGCTGATGCAGGAGCACATGCAGGCGCGCAAGATGGTGAGGTCACTGCTGGAAGCCCGGGAGGCCTACTCCAGGGGCGAGGCTAAATCGCTGGATAATATAATTACTCTGCTAAACAATTTAACGGCTTTCTACCCGGTGCACATCCAGAAAGAGGACAAGCATTTCTTTTATCCCGTCCAGGATTATTTCAGCCGCAAGGAGCAAGACGCCATGCTAGCCGAGTTCTGGGATTTCGACAGGAAGCTGATACACGAAAAATACCAGAAGCTGGTGCTGCGATTGGAAGGCCAGCCCGAAACGAAATTTGAGCCTTGGCCCTAGGGCAGATTATCAATATGAAGAATATCGTTATCATTAGACTTCAAAACAGAGGTGCCAAATGTGGTACTGGGGGGACGGCATGATGTGGTGGATGGGACTGGGTTTCCTGTTCTTTGTCCTGTTCTGGGGAGCCGTTATCTGGCTTATCGTATGGGTGGTGCGACAGGCCACCGGCAAAGGAACCTCCGGCACTAAGAACGCACTGGACATCGCCAGGGAGCGTTACGCCAGAAGCGAAATCACCAAGGAACAGTTCGAGCAGATAAAAAAGGACGTCAGTTAATTTAAAAGCCATCCGGTCTATCTGGCCGGCGTGGCCTCCAGGGTAACCGAGACACTCAGCTCCTTATTGTTGCGCAGGAATTTGATCACAACCGTCTGGCCGATGGTCGACGAGTTAATCATATCGATGAGGTCCGATGCGCTGGAAACCTGCTTGCCATCGTAGCTGATGATGACATCGCCGCGTCGCAGCCCCTCCTTCTGAGCAGGGCTTCCCGACTCCACGCTGGTTATAAGTATCCCGTTGTCAAGCGTATAGACCTGCACTCCCAGCCAGGCGCGCTCGATGTGGCCAGCCGTTATTAATTTCTGGATGATAGAGAGTGAAGGCGTTATGGCAATGGCGAAGCCGATATTCTGGGCCTGAGAAGCTACGGCCGTGTTGATGCCTATTACCTGCCCGGATGTGTTAAGCAGCGGTCCTCCGCTGTTACCAGGGTTTATGGCGGAATCGGTTTGTATAAGGTTATGCAGCACGCTGCCGGTATCCTCGGTTATAGAGCGTCCTATGTAGCTGACAATGCCGGCGGTAACCGTGGGCCCGCCCTCCAGGGCCAGGGCGTTGCCGATGGCGACCACACCCTCGCCGACCAGCAAGTCCTGCGAATTGCCCAGCTCGGCCGGCTGCAGATCTGCCGCCCCAACTTGAATCACGGCCAGGTCCGTGGCGGGGTCCGTGTTAACCTTGACAGCGTTATAGCTCTTTCCTCCGGGCAGAACAACCTTTACCGTCTTGGCGTCGGCCACAACGTGGTTGTTGGTCAGGATATAGCCTTTACTGTCGATTATGATTCCGGTCCCCACACCGTGTGTCGGCACAGGCTCGAGAAAAATATCGTATGCCGTCACCTCGGTTTGGACCGAGACAACGCTCTTGCTGAGCCTGATCACAATGTCCGGGATGGAAATAGCCGGTTTCTGGCTGCGAGGTGTAATCGGCGGCAATTTCCATAATGCGTCTATGGGGCTATTGGTCGCATACCCCAGCACAGGCTGCGGCACCGTCTGGTCGGTCAGCGGTGTCTGAGGCGAGCTGCCGGTGTCAAAGGTTATGCAGGCCGGCACGGCTAATAAGGCCAAGAAAATCGAGGTCAGGACATAATGCTCGTGAACATGCAACCGTCTCATCACCGCCTCCTTAATGAAAAAAGAAAAAGCTACACTTATTTATGCGCTAACTATAGGCCCTCAGACATAAAAAAGTAATAAAATTTTTGTACCCGCCATAACAAACGCATAAAATTAAGATTAATTGACACATGTCATATACAGCGCTATGATTTCCATGTAATTTTGTAGATGATAGGGCAGTAGATGAAGAAGTTGACTGTTCTGGTAGTGGACGACGAAGAGCGCATCATCAATTTTCTTCGTTCGAAGTTAAAGGTATCGGGTTATGAGGTTTTAACGGCGGGGAACGGCAAAGAGGCCTTTGAGCAGTTTCACAACAACGAGCCTGATATTATAGTCCTCGATTTACTCATGCCTGAAATGAACGGCTTTGAGTTCCTGAAAGAGCTCCGCACGTTTTCCCATGTGCCCGTCATCATCCTCAGCGCAAAAAACGAGGATGTGGACAAGATCCAGGGGTTGAACCTGGGCGCTGACGACTATTTGCCCAAACCATTCAATCCCAACGAGCTGGTGGCGCGCATCGATGCCGTGAGCAGGCGCATGCAGCAAGTCCAAAAATCAAAGCGGATTGAAGCCATTACCCTGAGGAATATTACCATCAATTTTGAAGGACACAGCCTCAAGGTCAAGGGAGAGGAGCAGCACCTCACACGGCTGGAATGGATGTTGCTGGGTGAGCTTGTGCAGAACACCGGCCGAGTTATTACCTATGAGGAATTGCTCAGCCGGATCTGGGGAGCCGAGTACCGCAACGATATCCAGATACTGCGCACCTGGGTCAGCCGGCTGAGGAATAAGATAGAGAGCAACCCGGAATCCCCGGAGCACATAGTGACCGTGCCCAAGCTGGGCTACATGTTCAAGCAGGCCTCCGGCTAGCAACCCTACCCTCCAAGCCTTTTCATTTTCCTACCGCATCCCCGAACGTGTATTTTTTGCCAAACCGCGCAAAATTACATGTTTATTTAATGTTTTTTGGCCCCATTTTATGATTATTTAATTAGGCTGCGCTTACCATATTGTCTACCGGGAAGGTGATGAGATTATGAACAAAGTGCTGGCTTTAATACTTGCGGGCGGCCGGGGACAGCGCATGGGGGCGCTGTGCCGGACCAGGCCCAAGCCATTGTTGCCTTTCGGCTCGCAGTACAGGGTGATCGATTTCACCTTGAGCAACTGCATACACTCGGGGATAAATGATATTTATGCGCTGGTGGATTTTCAACATCAGCCCGCCGTCTCTTACCTGCGGGACTGGGCCAGGCAGAACTCGGTTTCCAATCTCAAGGTACTGCCTCCGGTAGGAGAAACCTACAGGGGCACGGCTGATGCCGTGCGCCGCAACCTTGAACTTGTGCGTAATTTCAGGCCCGATGCCGTTCTCGTGCTGGCTGCGGACCATATTTACAGGATGGACTACCGGGAGATGATTAGTTTCCATGCGTACTTTAAAGCCGACGTGACCATGGCCGTCAGGACCGTCCCGATCTGGCAGGCGTCACGCTTCGGAATTGTGACTGTTGACGAGCGCAACCGCGTGACCCGCTTTGTGGAGAAGCCAGATGCGCCGCAGGGCAACCTGGCCTCAATGGGTATATACGTGTTCAAGCCTGATAAGCTTATCGCTTACCTTGAGGACGTGGAACGCTTCCCCAACCTGTGCAGCGATTTCGGGAACGACCTGATACCTCACATTGTAAACCAGGATAACGTGGCAGCTTACGGGTTCAATCACTACTGGCAGGATGTGGGCACCATCGGGGCTTATTTTAAGTCCAATATGGACCTGTTATCCAGGCCACCACGGCTGAGTCTGGACAGCAACCGTCCCGTGCTGGCCGGGTGTCCCGGACTGATCCCGGTAGTCTCCACTGATTTGAACGTGGAGAACAGCATAGTGGGATGCAACTGCGTCATAGAGGGACTGGTGGAGGACTCAATTGTCGGCGATAACGTGCGTGTGGGCCGCCATGCCGTGGTCAGAAACTCGATCATATTCAGCAATGCCGATATCGGCGAGTACAGCCTGATCGACCATTGCGTGGTAGATGACGATGTAAAGGTGGAGAAATTCTGTTACCTGGGAAGGCCCTGGGTGCTGCACTATAACACTGATATCACGGTCCTGAACCGGGGCCAAACGCTTTCGCAGTATGACTCGCTCCTGCTGAACTACCGTAAAACGACGTCTCTGGATATCGGCTATTTGACTAACGGGCATGCCAGGACCGAGCAAATCATTGCGCGATAAAAATGGGATGAAATTGATTGAAAGATAAAATAACCAATGTTGGAGGAAGCCATGATGATTCAAAGATTTAATACACAAGGCATGGGGATGGACCTGCTTTCCCGCACGGACAGGGCCGGCAGGTTACCCATGGTAGCTTCCCGTTTCCCGGCCTTCTGGCGTACGCCCAACGATAGTTTCGTCTGGTCGCCGCTGATAGAGATGTATCAGGACAAAAACAAACTAACCCTGCGCATGGAGGTACCCGGCATTAACAAGGATGATATCAAAATAAGCGTGGTGGGGAATGACCTGATAATCAAGGGCGAGCGAAAATCAGAGTCATGCCAGGACGGCAGGGACTACATGCACTGCGAGATGTCCTATGGTAGCTTTTACCGCTCGGTCGGCCTGCCTTCTGAGGTGCGTAAAGACCAGATAAAGGCTACGTACGATGATGGTATACTGGAAATCAGTATGCCCAGGACGCCAGAAAAAAAGAACAACCCCAAAAATATCAAAGTCGCGCGCAAGGCTGCCAAACCGGCCAGGGCCGTCGGTGCCAGGGCTGCGCGTTCGCGTAAATAGACAAATATAAAATCAAATTTTTGTTAAAGGAGGCAGGTTCATGAAACAACTGGGCGAGCTATTTAAAACAGGTGACTGGAAGGCGGAGAAGCATGTCCCCGTGATCGAATGTGCGGACAAGGTGAAGGCCGGAGATATGCTGTCCATCAAGGTGTCCATCGGCAAAGAACTGGCGCATCCCAATACAACGGAGCACCACATACGCTGGATCTCCGTGTATTTTCTGCCGGATGGAGGCAATTTCGCCTACCAGCTCGGCCATTTTGAGTTCACCGCGCACGGCGAATCGACCGAAGGGCCCAATACCGGCCCGGCCTACACTCATCACGAGGTTTCCTTCAGCGTCAAGCTGAGCAAGCCGGGAGCCATTTATGCCACCTCGCTGTGCAATATCCACGGCCTGTGGCAATCATCCAGGCAAATAACGGTCGGCTGAGCCGGCGAATAAGGGAGAAGAAATTGTATAAAAAAGTGCTGGTTACGCTGGACGGGTCCAAACTATCCGAGACGGCCTTGCCTCATGCCGAGACTGTGGCCAGGGGCTGCAAGCAGCCACAGGTCATACTTCTGCGTGTCGTCGAGCCCGTTGCTGTGCCCTATGGCGAGGCTGCCACAGGTATATCGTTCGAGCAGATAAAGGCCGCTGAAGCGGCCGAGAAAAAGAAGGCCGGGAAGTACCTGGAAAAAATGGCTGCCAGGTTCACTGCCCAGGGCATTAAGACCTCAGCCAAGATACTGACCGGCAATGCTTCTGAGGCGATCGTGGATTTCATTGATAAGAATAATATCGACCTTGTCATACTGGCCACCCATGGAAGATCGGGTGTGAGCCGCTGGATCTGGGGCAGCGTTGCCGACAGGGTTTTGAGGCATGTCTGCATACCGGTACTGATGGCTAGGGCTCCGGGATGCGGCCTGCTTTACAAGAAATGATCGCTGATATCGCCTGGAGGGACAAGGGCCTTTAAGCTAGTTAGTAAAACATGCCGGGGCAGATTCTGCCCTGGCATGTTTAATGAGCGGGGCTATGAAGCTATGAAACTGGTTATTTTTGACCTGGACCAGACCCTGGTTGATTTCCTGTCTGTGCACGATGCTGCCGTGCATGAGCTGCTGAAGAGGGAGTTCAACATCGACGCCAGCCTGAAGGAGATCGATTTCTCAGGTAGGGGCATGATGGAAAATATCGTTGAGCTGGTGCGGCTGAAAGGCGTGCCTGACAGGGAAATTTCAGAGCATGTTAGGGGGCCCGGTGAGTATGAAGCCATCTTTTTCCAGTTGATGCCGTCCGATGCGGGCAGGCACGTGCTGCCCGGGGCGCGTGAGCTGCTGGACAGGCTGGCGATGACAGGCCACATCATTGCGCTCTATACCGGCGATTCCAGAGCCATTGGCAAGGCAGTGCTGTCTGCAACCGGCCTGGACGAGTATTTTATGTTATCGGTTTTCGGCACTGAATCACCCAGCCGCCTTGAGATGGCCAGGCTGGCGGTGAAGAAGGCCAGGGCCATGACAGGCATTGACTTCAAGGGAAAGAACGTGGTCGTCATCGGGGATTCCACCAGGGATGTGGACTGCGCCAAGCAATTGAATGCCCTGAGCATTGCTGTGGCGACGGGCTTCCACACCGTTCAGGAGCTGGAAGCCCACAAGCCGGACTACCTGTTTGATGACCTGACCCATACCGCTGAGCTGGTCCGCGCCATCGACGGTTCGAGTGTAGAAATTCAATTACATTCATAGGTTTGAGCACGGATATGAAGAAGCCACTGAAAGACGCCAGTGCGGGAAAAAAGAAGGCCGGCCAGGCCAGGTTGCGGTCGGCTGTGCTGTCCCAAATACGGGAGGCTGTGGTTGGGCTGGACGACGGGTTCAGGGTGACCTTCTGGAATCCGGCTGCCGAAAGACTCTACGGGCTTAAGGCCAAGCAGGCGTTGGGCCAGCGATTCCAGGAGCTGGTAAAAAATGAGTGGCAGGAGCCGATTGATCGGCTGGACTTTATGAACTCGCTGAAGAAATCGGGCCACTGGTACGGTGAGTCTATACATTACATGCAGGACGGGCAAGCGATCCTGGTTGAATCATCCGTGTCGGCGCTGACCGATAGCTCCGGAACTGTTACGGGCTACCTGGGGATTATAAGGGAGACCGGCGCGCGTAAGAAAGCAGAAACGGAGAAGCAGAGGCTGTTAAGCGAGGTCAACGAGCAGCGCGAGGCGGCCAAGATAAGCGAGACGAAATACAAGGTGCTTTTCGATCTGCTGCCGCTGGGCATCACCATATCCGATAAGGACGGCAATATCATTGAGTCCAACAGGGAGGGCGATCGACTGCTGGGATTGCACAGAGAGGATCACCTGGGAAGAAAGATTGACGGCCAGGAATGGCAGCTCATCAGGCACGACGGTTCACCCATGCCGGTGGAGGAATATGCCAGCGTCAGGGCAATAAAGGAGAACCGGCTCATACAAGGCGTAGAGATGGGGCTGGTCAGGGGTGGTGGGGAGGTCACCTGGATTAATGTCAATGCCACGCCCATACCGCTGGAGAATTACGGACTGGCCATAACATATACGGATATCAGCAAGCGCAAACGGGCTGAAGAGGAGTTAAGAAAGGCCTATGACGAGCTGGAGCGGCGGGTACTGGAGCGCACGCTGGAGCTTACAGAAAGCAACCGGGCACTGCAGGCGGAGGTGGCCAGCCGCATGCTGGCGGAGGCGGCTGTACGCGCAGAGCGCCAGCAGTTCAATGATGTGCTGGAGACGCTGCCGGCTTATTTAGTTCTTTTAGCTCCCGATTATCACGTGCCGTTTGCCAACCGCTTCTTCAGAGAGCGCTTTGGCGAGTCGGGAGGAAAGCGCTGCTTCGAGTACCTTTTCGGGCGGGGTGAGCCCTGTGAAAACTGCGAGACTTATAACGCGCTGAAAAACATGAAGCCGCACCAATGGGAATGGAACGGGCCGGATGGGCGGAACTACTATGTTTATGACTTCCCGTTCGTCAATACCGACGGCTCGACGCTCATAATGGAGATGGGTATAGATATAACCGAGCAGAAAAGGGCCCAGGAAGCGCTGCGCAAGGCGCACGATGAGCTGGAACAGCGCGTGCGGGAGCGCACCCGTGAGCTGCAGGAATCCGAGGCTGGCTTCAGGTCTCTTTTCACCAGCATGACCGAAGGCTTTGCCCTGCATGAAATAGTCTGCGATGACCAGGGCAAACCGTGCGACTACCGTTTTCTGGAGATCAATCCGTCCTTCGAACGGCTGACCGGCCTTAAACGCGAGAACGTTGTCGGCAGGCTGCTCAGCCAAGTGCTGCCGCATGAGAACAGGGCGTGGGTGGAGAAGTACGGGGAGGTGGCCCTCAGCGGCAATTCAATGCATTTTGAAGACCATTCCTTTGTCCTGGACCGCGACTACGAAGTCTTTGCCTACAGTCCTGCACCGCGGCAGTTTGCCGTCCTGTTCATTGATATTACGGAGCGCAAGAAGCTTGACCAGCTGAAGGATGATTTCATTGGCATGGTCTCTCATGAGCTGCGCACACCGCTGACGGTGATCATCGGCGCTTTGGACACTCTGTACCAGCATGGGACAAAGCTAGCCAAATCCGAGGTCAGCCAGCTGCTTAACGATGCCATCTCCGAGTCCGAAGAGCTGGCGCACATCCTGGACAACCTGCTGGAGTTATCACGCTCACAGGCCCACCGGTTGAAAATAGCCTACAGAAAAGTCGACCTGGTCGACCTGACGCACAAGGTAGTCCGGAAATTGGAGCGAGACCATGATCATCGTTTTGTCGTTGGCATCGATGATCTTCCGCTGGTGGAAGTAGACGCTCTGCGCATTGAGCGGGTCATATTTAACCTGTTGCAGAACGCCGTTAAGTACTCTCCCCCCGATGGGCTGATCACAATTTCGGCCGGCCGCCAGGACGGAGAAATTCTGTTTAAGATTAGTGATAAGGGCATAGGTATTTCGCCAGCAGACCAGGCCAAACTTTTTAATCCGTTTCAACGTATAGAGGCTGAAGAGAAGGGGCTGGCCAAAGGGATAGGCCTGGGGCTGATAGTCTGCCGGCGGCTGGTGGAAGCGCACGGCGGACGGATCTGGTTGGAATCAGAAGAGGGGAAGGGGACCACGGTGTTCTTTACCCTGCCGCTTAAGGCCGAGGCCTAAGGGGCTGAATTACTGGAAAAATAATATATCCGGAGTAATTGGGCTAACCCTTAATATTCTCTCCCGCCATTGTCGACTGGCGGGTACCACTTCCGCCATTCCACCAGATATCCCAATTACCCCGGATATGCTTTATCCTAGCAGTCAGGTTGTAAAAAAATAATATATTTTCAAGCTAAAACATTTCATATTTATAACATTTATTTATTTCGTATCCGGGCTTCACTACACGGTGGAAAACAATTTGTATGATTTGTCCACCGGTGGCATCTTGGGGTCCACCGCCTGGCTGGCGTCAACCAGCGGGCCGTAGACCGGATCGGACTGCCAGCCATCGATCTGCAGGTGCCGTTTTACGGCGGCCCTGTACCTGTTCCAGTCTGCGCTGTGGTAGAGGAAGATCTGTTGTGCGGCGCGTGAGCCTTCCCCGTGTATGTGGTCGATCTGGTAGTAGTTGTGCGTCATGTCCTTGATCATGCGTATAACCTTGAGCCTGTCTACAGTTGGTATGCCTGCCTTGCCGCCCAGGTATTTCTCTATGTAACCGTGTATCTCAGGGTTCTTCCAATCGCGGTAGCAGGGCACGGTGGTGGCTATGCCGCCACACAGGTCCTGTGCGGTCTGGCACATCTGGTGGAAGCTGTCGGCAAAGATGAACTTGGCCGAGTTGGTCAGCATCAGGTCGGGCACCATTATGCCGGAATCCGGGTCTACCGTTCCCTTGAGGCATGACATCTCTCCCAGATTGGCCACCGTGTTAGTGATCATGGCCATCCAGGCCAGCTTGTTGCGGACGTGCTCGTATCTTTCCAGCCCGTTATATTCGACGATCAATCTGACTGCGCCCGTGAGCGTCTCCAGCTCGCCCACCATTTTGCACGTGCCGAAGAGACGGTGGAAGCTGGCGAAACCGTAGGTAAGGTCACGCGAGAACTGCCACTCGCCGCACATGAAGACACGCTCCCATGGGATAAATACGTCGTCAAATACGATCAAGCACTCGGTGGGCTGCAGATTGTATGCATGAGGATAATCCCAGGCGGCCTCCTCTCCGTAGGTCCTGGTGACGGGCTCCACCGCCAGCAGCTTAACGCCCTTTGCGCCCAGCGGGACAGCAAATGAGAGCGCATAGTCCTTGTCGTCCTCGCCGTGCGTGCGGCAGGGCAGCACGATGGCTTCGTTGGAGCAGGGCGTGGCGCTGATGTGCACCTTAGCTCCCCGTACGACGATGCCGTCCTTCTGCCGGTCTACCACCCTGACATAGAAGTCCTTGTGCTGGGCCTGTTTGGAGGGGTGCAGGCTGCGGTCACCCTTGACGTCGGTCATGGCGCCGGTCAGCCCTATATCGTTCTTCTGCAAATATTTGCGGTAGTTCTCGACCCTCTCCACGTAATTGCTGCCCAGGGCCTTGTCCATCCTGCTGGCTGCCAGCGTGCAGGCCGCCAGCGCGTCCACGCCCATGCAGTGCACCAGGAAGCCGCCTCCTGAGCGTATTCCCGTGACAAAACACTCGCGCCGGCGCAGCAGGTCTTCCCTGGTCCTGGGCGCTGTCAGCAGGAAATTGACCTCCTCGCCCTCCTCGTTCCTGGTCACGTACAGGTCGTGAAAAGCCGGGTCGTGGGGCAAGGCATAGTCCATGGCGGCCGCCCTGACCATCGTCCTGAGCATGGGATGGGTCCTGACGTCACGCACCCTTTCGCCCAGGCAATATACCACCCGCCCGTCATCAAGGCTCTGTAAATACTGCTCTACCGTCCTGATCATGCAAACACCTCCAGGAATTTATTATCTTTAAGGGGCCGGCACAATTTTACTATGGCCTGGAACGGATTGAAACGCTGAAGCTATGCTAAAATAAAAGCCGCTGCACGGTGTGACATGAAGGAAGAAACGCTAAATACCAAGATATTCCTTACCGACGAGGAATTCGCCGGCCTCTTCGGGCCGAAGATCGCAGCGCTGGTGGCCGTCCTGAACGAGACAGCGCGTGAGGTCTGCCCGCCCTGCCACGGCTGGTGCTGCCAGAACATCCACTGCCTGCTCTATCATCCTTCTTTCAGCACCTGCCCCATCTTCGATATGCGGCCCAGGGAATGCAGGTATCACTTCTGCAACGACGTCTTCAGCAGGGCACCGCTGACCAGTGATGAGAAGGATATGATGGTGCAGCCGGTGGAGGAGCTGGTCTGCGGCAACCGCGGGGATGTGGCCAGGCTTTTCTTCCTCTTTCCCGAGTTCCCTCTGGACGAGAAAGGCCTTAAGGCAATGGGCATCGAAGATGATGTACAGAAAATAAAAGCGGATTTTGAGGCGGGGCGTCTGGATCAGAGGGAGGCCTTTAAACGCCTGAAGTTCCTCTGCACCAAATAACCGAATATGAGGGGATGCCTGTACCGCTTCTAGTACTGTCGTAATTTCATTGCGAGGAGAGCCGATTAAATCGGGGCGACGTGCTAATCTACTGGCATATAATCAAGCCCTTCGATCAAGGGATTGCTTCGGCCGAAATATCGGCCTCGCAATGACAGAATAAGTCGGAGCATTGAAGAGGGGCGCCAGCCCCTCTTAAAAAAAACCCTCTCCCTTGAGGGAGAGGGCAGGGTGTGGGTGATAAACTACCCTAGATATCCAGGCCGCCCGATATGGCAATGGCGCCGCCGGCGATGAAATTGGCCCTGTCCGAGGCCAGGAAGCAGGCCAGCTCGGCGATGTCCTCGGGCCTGGCAATCCTGTGCAGCGGTATCTGTTTTTCCGTTATGGCCTTGCGCGCGGGATCAACTGTGAACTCGGGTGTCATCTCGGTCTGGGTCCAGCCAGGGCAGATGGCCACAATACGTATGTTTTTAGGTGCGTATTCCTTGGCGGCCGAGTTGGTTATGCCCACCACGCCATGCTTGCTGGCGCTGTAGCTATTCAGCTTGCGCAATGCTCTCAGCCCGGTGATGGAGGCGTTGTTGACGATGGCGCCGCCCCCCACCTTGAGCATTTCGGGTATCTCGTACTTCATACACAGCCAGACGCCCTTGAGGTTGGTGTCTATCTGCTCGTAGAATGCCTCTTCCGTCTCCTCGGTCAGGGGCTGGAAAACGCCGGCCTTGCCGGCGTTGTTAAAGGCAACGTCAAGCCGGCCATATTTTTCCACGGTCTTCTTGACCATGTTCTCGACCATGGATGCCACGCGCACGTCCGTCTGGACGAACATACCTTCGCCGCCGGCGTCCTTGATCATCTTCACGGTCTCCTCGCTCTGAGGTATGCGCCGTGCGGCCACCACCACCTTGGCGCCGCGCTGGGCGAACATAACGGCTGCAGCGCGGCCTATACCGGAGCTGCCGCCGGTGACGATTGCAACTTTTCCTGTGAACTCAGCCAATTTAGTCCTCCTCAAGTGTCGTGGATTTAATGCGCGCCTTTCGACCGCTTTGTTGCCGGGGTTGCCGTCGACCGAGCGCCTGTTCAAAAAACTCCGCTCATTATATTATCAGCGAAGCGGCGGTAAGTAAAGACCTTGGCCCGGGCTCACTCGCTGTATTCTTTGGTGACGGTGGCCAGGTTCTGTTTGACGATTTGCGATATGGCCGGTGCCTGTGAGAACAGCATTATCAGCACGGCGGTGGCGGCGGCGATGATGTAGGAGCGCGGCAATATCACCAGGGTGAAGCTGATCACATCCTCGGCGCTGGTCGACATGGCGTCGAAGAACAGCTGGCTTACCCAGCGTCCCAGCGGCAGGCCGGCAGCCACGCCTATGCAGGCAATCAGTATATCCTCCAGCGTGATCATGAATGACAGCATCCTGTCGCCCAGGCCCACAGCGCGCATGATAGACATCTCCCTGCTGCGCTGGGTGACGTTGACCATGACTCCGTTGAAGATGATGGCGCCTCCCAGCACCGTGCCCATCATTAGCATGATGCCTATCATGGCCCAGAAAAATCCCATCTGCTCGTCCAGCTGTTTCCTGGTGTCGGCCACCAGCTCGATCGAGGAAACCTGTGGCATGTCATAGATGCGCTTGATGGTGTAAGGGTCGGGCTGGCCGTCGAATTTCACCATGATGGCCGTGGCTGCGCCCGTATCGCGCTGCAGCTTCTGCACCTCCCTCAATGGCATATAGGCCTGCGCACCCACATAAGACCAGACATAACCGCTCACCCTTTTGTCAGTCTCGCCGACGGTGCCCTTGAGCGGCTCCAGCCTGACCGTATCGCCCACTTCCGCGCCCAGCTTGTCTTTATAGGAATAGGGCAGAAGTATACCGTCCGCCGTCACGTCTATCTTGGTCCCGTCCTGTGTGAGCAGGTTGTACATGGCTGAGTTCTCGGGCAGTCCGCGGATGCCGGTATCCACCTTCTTATCGCTGAAACGTATGCGGTAGGGGAGGTCAAGTATGGCCTCGGCGGCTGTGACACCGTCCAGGTGGCTGATCAGGCTCACGTTGGAAGCTGCGCCTGTTCCCTGGAGATGCACCATGGCATCGTATCTCTGCACCTCGCCGTACTGCCGCGCAAACATCTGGTCCACAGCGTCCACGAATGACATGGCCACCAGCACCATAATGATGGCGGCGGCGATGCCGGAGGCCATGAACAGGCTGCGTTTAAAGTTGCGGAAGACGTTACGCAGCGGCATCTTGATGAAGTACGGGAATGGCCTGAGCAGCCAGGCCAGCGGCTCCATGACCAGCCTGTTGCCGGCGGCCGGAGCAGGGGGTCGCATGGCCTCGGCAGGCTGGATGCGCATGGTGGACCAGGCGGGCAAAGCCCCCGCTACCAGCGGGATAAGCAGTCCGGTAGCAAAGCCAGCGGATATTGCACCCCAGTGCAGGCTGGTCTCGATGATCGGCATATTCAGCTGGCTGACGTAAAACTCCGTCAGGCTGTTGGCCAGCAGGTGGCCCACTATGGCCCCGACAAAGGAGCCTGTTGCGCCCACGATCAGGGCAAAGCCCAGGTAGTGGAACATGACGGCCCGGCTGCTGTAGCCCATGGCGCGCATCAGTCCTATCTGGATGCGCTGCGCTTCCACCAGCCGGTTAAGCAGCACGTAGATTGTCAGCGAGGCCATGGTCAGGAAGAGCAGTGGAAAGAGGAAGGCCAGCATGGCGAATTGCTCCATGTCCTGCCTCAGGATCTGCACCACCGGCAGGTTCTTCCTCTCCGTCATGTAGGCGGTGCGCATGCCTTGGACGATATCTATACGCCGGCTGGACAGTGACACCGGGTCGTCCTTGAAAGTCATTTTTTTGATATAGTTGCGTTCAAGTATGGCTCTGACCTGGCTGAGCATGATATTCTGATCCATATCCGGGGCCACGGTCAGCGTGATCTCGTTGACCACGCCTTCCATGTCGAAAATTTTCTCGGCCTCCCTCAGCGGCATGAAGATGACGCCGAATGTGCGGGGCGTGGGCATGATCTCCTGTGCGCTTTTAACAATCCAGATATACTCGGGGCTCATAACGATGCCCCTAATATAAAAGCTGGACTTTATCTCGTCGTGCTCAATGGTCAGCCAGTCTCCCGGTTTGAGGTTATAGTAATCGGCGAAGTGCCTCTCCACCAGTATTTCCCGGCCGGAATAGCGGCTGAAATAATTGCCAACCTCTATCTCCACCCGGTTGATGCCCAGCATCTCGTTCTCCGGCAGCGATATCACCCTGCCGCTGACCTTCTCTCCACCCTCCTCACCCATGTCGATGAACAGGTCCTGCACGATGCGCCCGTAGGCTTGCACACCGGATATATCGTTCATATTCTTGATGGCATTGCGGCCCACCCCGTCAACAGAGATCCAGTAGTCTGCCATGTTGAGGCGGTCGTAGAATGCATTGTACGACATGTTCAGGTTAAGATAAGCCTCATAGCAGCAGATGAAGATTGAGATGCCGAGGAAGATGATAAATGATACTGCGCCGTACTGGATTTTGCCCTTCCAGATGTCGCGCAGCAGCTTGAGGTGGATCCTTGGGATTCTTACCATTCCAGCCTGTCGGGATCTAGGGGTTGTTCGTTCGAGGTAATTCCCACTATGCGCCCGTCGCGCATCCTGATGAGGCGGTCGGCAATGGCTCCCACCGGAGCGTTATGCGTGACCACTATCACCGTTTTATGCCTGGCCTGGTTCAGGATGCGCAGCAGCTTGAAAATGCGCTTGCCGGTCTCAAAATCCAGGCTGCCCGTTGGCTCGTCACATAGTATGACCGGCGGGTCCGTAGCCAGGGCGCGTGCAATGGCCACACGCTGGTTCTCGCCGCCGGAAAGCTCTCCGGGGAAGTGCTCGGTGCGCTCCTCCAGCCCGACTTCTTTCAGCAGCTGTGCCGGCGGCATGGGATTGTGCGCCAGCTCGGCGGCAAATTCGACGTTTTCCCGTGCGTTGAGGGTTGGTATGAGGTTGAAGAACTGAAAGATGAAGCCTATCTGGTGGCGCCTGTATTCTGTGAGCTGCGACCTGCTCATGCTTGAGACGTTGATGCCATTGACTTCCACCAGCCCCGAGGTAGGCAAGTCCAGCCCGCCGATAAGGTTGAGCAGAGTGGTCTTGCCCGAGCCGCTGGGCCCCAGCAAGACGATGAATTCCCCCGGAAATACCTCCAGCGATACATCGGTCAGCGCCGTGACCTGCGTGTGGTCCATGCGGTAGACCTTGCAGACCTTATCCAACCGGACGCTTGGATTCATACCGGCTCCTTATTAACTGCAGGTGTAGGGCTATGATTGTTTATTATAGTTGTACGGACTAATGATAGCTACACGGTACTGCTGAAGGCGTCTGTTTACCTTCCGGCCAGGACCAGGTCAAAGATCTGCTTCTTGATCTTGCCGGTATAGTCGCGGTAGACAAAGGAAGTATTGTCGGTGAGGTACTGCTGCTCTACTCCCAGCAAAATGGCGATGAACACCGTGGCCATATACTGCTCGTCCACCTGCTTAAAAACTCCCTTGGCCTTACCCTCGCGTATAATCTCGGCGAAGGTCTCCCTGTAGCTGTGGTAGAGCTTGGTGAGAATGCGCTGCATGCGCTCGTTGAACTTGATCTGCGTCATGAAGTCGAAGATGATGTATACGTATTCCCGCTCCTTGATGGTCAGGTCGAAGGCCTGGTCCATAAAAATCTCCAGCTTCTTGTGCGGGTCGTCCACCGGAGCAATGGCTTTTTCCAGCGAGGAGCGTATATTCTGCTGCATTTCCCGCAGCAGCGTCACCAGCATGTTTTCCTTGTCCCTGAAGTAATGGTGAATCAGGCCGGAGGACACGCCGGCCCGCTTGGCTATGTCCATCATGGTGAAGTTATAGTAGCCTTTCTCGGCGATGACGTCGTAGGCAGCGCTGGTTATCTGCCGCTTCCTGATGGTGGCTATCTGCTTGCCTCTCTGCAGGCGGTTCATTCTTCCCCCGTGATTTACTGTGCCGCCAGGTAGCGCTGTACGTGTCCTTCTCTGCCTCATTGCAAACCCTCTAGATTTGGTTTATAGTGATTGTTGAGCCCGCGGGACGTTGCATAACCAGTCAATCAACAAACACCCGCTTATGATACTCCAAAATACCGGATATGTGAAGTAGTTCGCAGGGGAACTAATCAGGCCGGGGCACGTGGAATTTTTAAGGGATTTATGCGAGTATATGGCTGAAGATATCCCCGTCAACAGGAGGCAGGTATGCTGAAAAATCTGCTGGGTATGTTACTGGCCATGGTGATTATACTGTCCGGCTGCGTAATCGGACAACCGGCCGCCAAGCTCCGCATCATTACCGAGGACAACCCGCCTTATAATTTCACCGACGAGAGGGGCAATATTAGCGGGCAGTCCACCGAGGTCGTCAGGCAGATCATGAAGGCCACCGGCGACCAGGCCGGCATCGAGCTGCTGCCCTGGTCGCAGGGCTACGAACTGGTACAGAACGAGCCCGGCGTTATGCTTTACTCGACGGCCCGCATACCCGTTCGGGAAAACCTCTTCAAATGGGTGGGGCCGGTGAGCTTTGCCGATAGCTGGTTCTATGCCAGGCGCGGCGCCAGCATAGCCCTGAACTCGGTGGAGGATGCCCGGCAGGTCAAGTCCATCGCGGTATACAAGGATGATGTCAACCAGCTTTACCTGACCGGCCAGGGCTTCAAGAACCTGGATATCAACCAGGACCCCATGCAGTGCATTACCAAGCTTGTCGAGGGCAAGGTTGACCTGTGGCTGGCGCCGGCGCAGGGCATGGAGTTCATCGCCTACGAGGCGAAAATAAACCTGGCCGAGATCGAGGCGGTAAAGTACGTTTTCAGGTATGACTATTATATAGCGATCAATAAGTCGGTCCCCGATACAACCGTGCAGGCCTGGCAGAAGGCGCTGGATGACCTGAAGAAGCAGCCTGCGTCGGGAGGCATGAGCGAGTACGAGAAAATAATCACCAGCTATGCGCTGCCGCAGTATGCGGAGGGGAGCATAACGGCCGAGGCCGCAAAGGTGCTGGTAGAAAAGACGGCAGCTGACTTTGCCCGCGATGCGGCGGACACCATAGCCAAAATCAATGCCGGCCAGGCCCCCTACCGTGATAATAGCAATCCCGACCTTTATGTTTATGTGTTCGACCCGGACGTGCTGGAGGTGGCCAACGCCAATAATCCGGCCCCTGTCGGACGCTCATTCAAGGGGGTGCCCGATATGGCGGGCAAGCTTTTCCGGGACGCCATCGTGAACAATGCTTTGCAGAACGGCTCGGGCTGGGAGGACTACGTGTTCACCATGCCCGGCAGGATCGGGTTGTTCCATAAATCGGTCTACTATAAGCTGGCGACGGGCAGCGACGGTAAGCGGTACATTATATGCGCCGGGCGTTATCCGGCCGGCCCGGCACATAGGAATTTAGCCTTACCTATTGACAAAGACGCCGTTGTATATTAAATTGGTTACGGTTGATTTATGGCAGAGGTTGTTACGGGTTTCATCATTCTCAATTGGCAGGTGAAGGGCCTGCATTTTGGCGGGTCTCTATCTCGGTATTAGTTTCTAAATAGTTAGTTGGAGGTACATATGTTCAGAGGTGGAGTCTTTATCCTGCTCTCGGTAGTTATCATTGTTTCCCTGGTGTTTGCATTTGGATGCACTGGTCAACAGGCCGGCGCTGGAGCTGAGCCGATAGTTATGGGGTATATCGGCCAGACTGCCTCGCCGGGCGTCAAGCCTGTGATGGATGCCATGAAGGTGGCCTGTGACGAGATCAACGCCGCCGGCGGCATACAGGGCAGGCCCATCAAGTGGGTCATCGAAGACAGCAAAGGCGAGACTTCGCTGGCTGTCGCTGCCCTCCAGAGGCTTGTCATGGGCAGCCATGCCCTGGCGGTTTTCGTGGAAGGCAGGACCGAGATCTGCCTGGCCGTGAAACCCAAATCACTGGAGCTCTACAAGCAGTACCCACACCTGCTCATCTTCCAGGGTCCCATGGGCAGGGAGCTGACATTGGAGATCGTGGATGATTATGAGAATCAGAAGTATATCTTCCGTGACTGGGACCCCGAGGACGGACACTATTGCTCCATCCCGGCTTATTTCGGGGTATGGAAGGAAGTAGTGGGCGCCAAGAAGGTCGGCTGGATGTGGGAGGACCTGGCCTGGACGACCGTCTGGCGCAACGGCGTAGAAGGCCTTCCCAAGTGGGAGGACTATGCCAAGCAGCTCTACGGGCTTGAGACGGTTTACAGCAAACCCTTCAAGGCCAGGACCGGCATGTACCTGCCCACACTCGAGGCCATCGCAGCCGCACAGCCCGATATAGTATTCTGCTGCTCGAGTTGGTTCACCGACACGGAGGTGCTGGCCAAGCAGTGGTCTACTTCATCGGCCAAGAACATCCCCTTCTGCTTCTACGGCGGCACGTCTCATACCTATGATTTCTGGGAGCTGACCGGCGGTGCGGCGCTCGGCTGCATGGGGGCCTTCTATGAGAAGGAGGAGCCGTTCAGCCCCAACACCATCCCCTTCCTGCAGAAGATGGACAGGCTGGGCATCCCGGTACAGGTCAACGTGGCCATCGGCTACGGTGATATCTACCTGCTGCAGAAAGCTATCGGCCTGGCTGGCAGCACTAACATTGACACGCTTATCCCTAAGCTGGAGGGGTGCTATCTAAACGATATCGGCATCCTGGGCCTGCACGGCATCGAAGATACCAGGATTGCACCGTTCTTCCATTCCCGTATCATGGCCAATCCCAAGAACTGCTTCGAGCCTTCGCCCATGTACAAGTCTGACATGAGCAAGTGGGCCAACCCGGTCGGTCAGTTCCAGGGCAAGGGCAATGTGGTCCTGCTGTCCACCGGCACCAACAGCACAGAATGGCCGCCCAGGTACAAGGGCGACAACGCACATCCTGAGCTGTACAAGAGCCCGGCTGCGCTGCGCGCGGCGGCAGGCATAAAATAAGCATTTGAGATAGAGAATGCCAGCAGCGGCATGCACTTGCCTGCCGCTGCTCTTTTTTGACCTATTGACACTCAGTCAATAGCCATGTACAATACCTATGAATTTGCGCTTTTTTTCAGATTAGTTTGAAGGTGTGATTGAATTGTTGATATCTGAAAACACGAAGACCAGCTACATACTGATTGACAGGGACCTGTGCAAGGCCTGCCACTACTGTATCGCCGTTTGCCCCAGGGAGATCATCGGCGTTTCCAAGGAGTTCAACAGGTTCGGCGTAAACTTCGCCGAGCCTATCGCTGACAAAGCGTTCATGTGCACTGGCTGCAAGAACTGCGCAGTCATGTGCCCGGACCTGGCCATTACCGTCTACCGCTGTCGCGTGCCGGAAAGCGAGACGATAGCCTGACCACGGTCTTCAAGGAGTCCGTCTGATGCCGGAAAGGACCCTGATGGGGGGTAATATTGCCGTTGCCGAAGGCGCCATCCTGGCTGGATGCGGCGCATACTTCGGCTATCCCATCACTCCGCAGAACGACCTGCTTGAGCACATGTCCAAGCGCATGCCCGAGGAGGGCCGGGTCTTCCTCCAGACCGAGAGCGAGCTGGCCGCCATCAACATGGTCTACGGCGCAGCCGCAGCCGGCGTCCGCACCATGACCTCAACCTCCAGCCCGGGCTTCAGCCTGCAGCAGGAGGGCATCTCTTATATGGCGGGAGCCGAGGTGCCGGCCGTCATCGCTAACATAATGCGCGCCGGCCCGGGGCTGGGCAACATCGGCGGCGCGCAGGGCGACTACATGCAGTGCACGCGCGGCGGGGGCCACGGCGATTACTACGTCATCACCCTGGCACCGTCATCCGTACAGGAGATGCTGGACCTGACCATGCTGGCCTTCGAGCTGGCCGATAAATACCGCAATCCAACGCTGGTCATGGCCGACGGCTTCCTGGGCCAGGCAGTGGAATCAGTTGTCATACGGGACCGCGTTAAGAAGCTGCCTGAGAAGAGGTGGGCCATCACCGGCGCATCCGGCCGGCCCAAGAACGTCATAAACTCCTTCGAGATGAACCCCATGGACCACCCGGCGCGCATCAAGAAGATACTGGACAAGTTCGAGAAGATGCGTGCCAACGAGGTGCGCTACGAGGCGCTCAACCTGGGCGACGCCGATACGGTCGTAGTGGCCTACGGCAGCGCCGCCAGGGCGGCCATGACGGCCATGCAGCAGGCCAGGCAGAAGAAGCTCAGGGTGGGACTGCTCAGGCCAATCACGGTCTTCCCCTTCCCCTACCAGCCGCTCTCCGATCTGGCGGACAGGGGATGCAAGTTCGTGGTGGCCGAGATGAGCGGCGGGCAGATGGTTGAGGACGTGCGCATAGCTGTGGGCAACCAGAATGAGATAAGGCTGGTCAATACCTGGGGAGGCGTGCCGCTGACCTCGGACGCCATCTTCGAGGCGATTGACCTTTTGATGTGATTCAAATATGGGCGCAAAGAGAAACATGGGAATTGAGGACATCATCTTCGGGCGGCCCGACGTCATGGAGGACCGGCCCACGCACTTCTGCCCGGGCTGCGGCCACGGCATAACGCAGCGCCTGGTGGGCGAGGTGATAGACGAGCTGGAAATTCAGGACAGGGCCATCTGCGTCGCCTCCATTGGCTGCACGGTGACCGCCTACGCCTATTTTAATGTGGACGGCCTGGAATCGGCGCACGGGCGTGCGCCAGCGGTGGCCACGGCCATCAAGCGCTGCCGCCCCGACCTGATACCCTTCACCATCCAGGGCGACGGCGACCTGGCGTCCATCGGCATGGGAGAGATCGTCCATGCCGCCGCACGCGGTGAGAAGTTGACCATTATATTCGCCAACAACGCCACCTACGGCATGACCGGCGGGCAGCAGGCGCCCACCACGCTGCTGGGCATGTACTCGTCCTCAACCGTAACGGGGCGCAATATAGAGCAGTCCGGCTACCCCATACGCGTCAGCGAAATGCTGGCCACGCTGGACGGGCCGGCTTATATCACGCGCGTTTCGCTGCACAACCCGGCCAACGTCCGCAAGGCCCGCAAGGCCATCGAGCTTGCCTTCAGGGTGCAGATGGCCGGGCTCGGTCTGGCCCTGGTGGAGGTGCTGTCCATGTGCCCCATCAACTGGAAGGTTGAGCCGGACAAGGCGCGTGACTGGATGGTGGACAACATGATACCGCAGTTCCCGCTGGGCGAGTTCAAGTGCCTGCCCGAGGTGGAGGCGCTCAAGAAGGCGGTGAGAGGATGAGCTGGGAGATAACCGTATCCGGCTTCGGCGGGCAGGGTGTGCTCTTCATCGGGAGGCTGCTGATGGAGTCCACCTTCAACGCCGGCAAAGAGGTGTCCTGGCTTCCCTACTACAGCGGCGAGAAGCGCGGCGGCATGTGCACCTGCTTCGTGAATATATCTGAAGAAAGAATAGGTTCAATTTTTATAGCGCACCCTGATATCGGCGTGGCCATGAACCCGGCGGCCATGCAACTGCTGGAGCCGGCGGTCAAACCGGACGGCGTGCTGGTGGTCAACGAGTCGCTCATCAAGCAGAAGAGCCGCCGTCCCGACCTGAAGGTGGTTTACGTGCCCACTGTGGAGGCGGCCAAGGAGATAGGCGACGAATCGGTGGGCAACCTGGTGGCGCTGGGCGCCATCATCGCCGCCACGCAGATAACCACGGCGTCCAGCATTATCAAGGTGCTCAACCAGATACTTTCCAAGGACAAGCGCCAGCTCGAGCTCAACAAGGCAGCCCTGCTCAAGGGCTGCGAGTACTGCTAGCCGCATTGCCATTGCGAGGAGCCCGCCAGGGCGACGTGGCAATCTCCCTCAAATTCCATTGCGAGGAGCCCGTCAGGGCGACGTGGCAATCTCCCTCAAATTCCATTGCGAGGAGCCTATCAGGGCGACGTGGCAATCTCCCGGCCTTGATAACCCGTGAGATTGCTTCGCCCCGATAGATCGGGGCTCGCAATGACGTGAGAGTAGTATGTCATTGCGAGGAGCCCGCCAGGGCGACGTGGCAATCTCCCTCAAATTCCATTGCGAGGAGCCCGTCAGGGCGACGTGGCAATCTCCTGGCCTTGATAACCCGTGAGATTGCTTCGCCCCGATAGATCGGGGCTCGCAATGACGTGAGAGTAGTATGTCATTGCGAGGAGCCTGTCAGGGCGACGTGGCAATCTCCTGGCCTTGATAACCCGTGAGATTGCTTCGCCCCGATAGATCGGGGCTCGCAATGACATGGCCCCGTCCGCCAAGCCTTAACGCCTGTTCCTGCCCCTCAGCATATAGAGTCCCATGATCAGGGCGATGAACAGCGCCGCACAGGAGAGGTAGAGGACGATGTTGGGATCGACGAGGGCATCCACAGTGAACGTGCCCGCCGGCACGCTGCCCACGTACACCGAGTAAGTGCCCGGGTCGTTGCGTAACACGGTGAACTGAACGGGTGCGCTGGCGCCGCTGGCGACGGACACGCCCTGGCTGGACTCCTCCTGGCCATTGACATAGAGGTGGATGCGCGCCGCGCCATCAGTGTTGCCCCTGTTGCTGGCGATGGCAGTGACCGTGACTGCTGCTCCCGGGGCGACACTGGCCGCAGAGAGTGAGGCGCTCTGTACCGTGATATTGGCTATGGCTGCCGGCCTCTGCGATGCCGCACCCATCTGTGCCGATGACGGCTTGGGAGCATTGTTCAAGAGGAAGGCCGGGCCGCAGGGGTCGACGATGGTCCCGTTGGCATGTCCGTCTGCATCGCCCTGGCCGCCGTCCCTCAGGGTGATCACGAACGTGTTGGGATCCGTCTGCAACGTGTACTGTGAGAAGTCGGTCAGGCTGCCGTTCTGGCACTTGAAGACCTTCGCTCCCATGGGAACAGAAACGGGCAGCCGAATGGAGACGCTGACCGTCTGGCCGGGAGTGAGGTTGGTGATGGTGAAGGAGAACATGCCGTAGGGTAAGAGGTAGCCGGGGGTCTGGCAGGGGATATCCTGGGGGGATATGTTGGTCAGGCCGTTGATAGAGCCGGCATTGATGCTGAAATTGACGGTGCCCAGGCTGGTGGCGACCGATGCCGAAGTCACATTGGGAGCCGCCGGATTCGCCTTCATTTTTACGACTGTAATACCCAAATAGCCGCCTGCAAAAGGATTGAGGGGCGGAATGCCGCCCGGGCCGTTCCATGCAGCATAGCTATCTCCGGCTGCATAGACGTTGCCGGCGGAGTCGGCAGCTATGCCATAACCTAAAGCCGCACTATCTGCCGGGCCGTAGAAAGTATGCCACTGGTAGGCGCCGGAGCTGTTAAGACAGAGGTTGACTATATCCTCGTTGCCTGCAAAAGGATTGAGGGGTGGAGTGCCGCCCGGGCCATTCCACGCTGCGTCGCTGTATCCTGTTACATAAACACTGCCGGCGGAGTCGGTGGTTATGCCGCGTGCCAGAGCATCATTAAGAGTCGACGGGCCGTAGAAGGTATGCCACCGGTAGGCGCCGGCGCTGTTGAGCTTGATGATGGAGATGTTATAATTACCGCTGCCCTGATAAGCATTGAGGGGTTGAGTGTTGTCCGGGCCGTTCCATGCATGTGCGGTGTACCCCGCTACATAAATATCGCCGGCACGGCCGATAGCTATGCCGAAACCCCTGCTGTCAACGATGGTGCCGTAGAAGGTGTGCCACTGATAGGCGCCGGCGCCGTTGAGCTTGATGACGACCAAATTGTTGGCATTGCCCGAATGAGCATGAAGGGGTGGAGTGTCGCCCGGGCCGTTCCAGTCGTCGCTACCTCCTGTTACATATACATCGCCGGCGGAGTCGACGGCTGCGGCCAAACCTTCAGCATCGCCATAGAAAGTATGCCACCGGTAGGCGCCGGCGCTGTCGAGCTTGACGACGACTATATCACCGTTGCCTGCAAAAGCATGGAGAGGCAGGGTGTCGTCCGGGCCGTTCCAGTCGGCGCTGCTATTCCCTGTTACATAAACATCGCTGCCGGAGTTGACAGCTATGCCAGTACCTGCGACATAACTATCCGCCGCGCCGTAGAAGGTATGCCACTGGTAGGCGCCGGCGCTGTTGAGCTTGAGGATGAACATGCTCTGGCCGCTGCCAGGATAAGCATTGAGGGGTTGCGTGTCGCCCGGGCCGTTCCAGGAAGCATAACTGTAACCGGTTACATAGACATTACCGGCCGAGTCGAGCGCTATGGCATTACCTGTGGCTGAACTGTCTGCCGCGCCGTAGAAAGTATGCCACAGGTAGGCGCCGGCGCTGTTGAGCTTGATGACCACTATATTCGCAGCATTGGTTGCAAAGGCATGGCGAGGCAGGATGTCGCCCGGGCCGTTCCACGCAGCATCGCTGTAGCCTGTTACATAGACATTGCCGGCGGAGTCGACAGCTACTCCATAACTTTCAGCGTAAGAACTATCAGCCTGTCCATAGAAAGTGTGCCACAGGTAGTCCGCAGCTCCCGGCGCCCGGGCGTCGTTTTGCGATACGCCTGAGCTGGCAGGCTGCATAAGATTGCTTGCAGCAGGTCCTATTTTTAGCGCACGATCGAGCCCGTTGAGGTATAGGGGCCTGTCTGCCAGGCTCGGCACATGCCTGACCGGGGTGAACTGCAAAAGGCTCGCCGGGTCATTGGATGTTATACACGGGTCTGCCTGCGCTGCGGACGGCATCAACGCACAGGCGATCGATACCAGCATTACCAGCGATATCATCGCCGGGAGTCTTTTGAACGTGAGCATATGTCCCATTGTTCCCTCCTGGTACCGGCTGTCCATGTTCGGCTGTACATGACGTCTTTGACCTGTCTTCCAGGCAGCTTAACGCCAGCCGGGCGGTCAGCTTCTCCATTATAGTATGCTTTCACTGCAGCCTTCAATGGTTGGCCTTGTCACTGCAAGGCGCCCGCCCAATTTGGCGTGAGGGTGTCTAAGAGGGGTGACAACCCCTCTCTTTGCCATTGCGAGGAGCCCGCAGGGCGACGTGGCAATCTCCCGGCACTGGTAATCAGGGAGATTGCTTCATCACTTCGTTCCTCGCAATGACGTTGAAAATGGGCATGTTAATAGGCTCCCGTATTCTCCGTAGTATCACCTGGAGCATAGGTGTTAGCTGGTCCGGCCTGGGAGAGTATAAGAGGGGCAAGAACCGTATTTAACGGAATGCAACCTGCAGCATAAAAGGAAGGCCTGTTCGGCATTAGGGCGTATAAGAGGGGCGAGAACCGTATTTAACGGAATGCAACCTGCATCATAAAATGAAGGCCTGTTCGGCACAGGGGCGTTTAAGAGGGGCGAGAACCGTATTTAACGGAATGCAACCTGCAGCATAAAATGAAGGCCTGTTTGGCACAGGGGCGTATAAGAGGGGCGAGAACCGTATTTAACGGAATGCAACCTGCATCATAAAATGAAGGCCTGTTCGGCACAGGGGCGTATAAGAGGGGCGAGAACCGTATTTAACGGAATGCAACCTGCATCATAAAATGAAGGCCTGTTCGGCACAGGGGCGTTTAAGAGGGGCAACCGCCCCTCTTAAGAGAAAAATCCCCTCTCCCTCCCAGGGAGAGGGTAGGGTGAGGGTCAGAAAATGGTATAATTCTCTCTCGGAAAAGGAGGCCACCCTACCATGAAAGCAGCCGTCTTCTACGGAGCCAGAGACTTCAGAATAGAGACCATCGAAGACCCTAAAATAGAGCCCGAGGATATATTAATCAAGGTTAAGGCAGCCGGCATCTGCGGCTCGGACCTGCATGCCTACAAGGAAGGGATATTCAGCCGCCCGGGCTTTGTCATGGGACACGAGGTGTCGGGCCAGGTGGTGGAGGCTGGAAAAAAGGTAAAAGGAATCAAGGCCGGCGACCGTGTCATCCCCATGATGTACGGGCTGTACGATATGTCCGGAGCCTGCGGTAAATGCTTCTGGTGTACGCGCGGCCAGCCGCAGTGGTGCCCGTCGGCCGGGCACAAGCCCTGCGGCGAGTGCACACGCTGCAAGGCCGGCGAGTGGTGGCTGTGCGAGAAGAACCAGCGCCACATGCTCATGGGCTACAGCCGCAACGGCGGCTATGCCGATTATGCCTACGTTCCCTACGCCAAACTCGGCTATAACGTCTTCAAGCTGCCGGATAACCTCAGCTACAGTGAAGGCTCGTTCCTCGACCCCGTGACAGGCGCCTACAAGTGGGTCAACCAGGCAGAACCCAAACCATTCGAGACAGCCGTGGTCACCGGCCTGGGGACTATCGGCCTCTCCTGCATGCAGGTGCTCAAGAACATGGTCTCCAGGGTTATAGTCTCGGACGTATCGGAGAAACGCCTCAAGCTGGCGCAGGAGCTGGGCGCCGACGTGGTCATCAACGCATCCAGGGAGGACCCGTTGAAGAAAGTCATCGAACTGACCGGTACCGGCCGCAGTTTTGCCGGCAAGGGCGGCGGCTGCGCCGACATTCTCATGGAATGCTCGGGCGTGCCTGCCGTTTTACAGCAGGGCGTGGAGATGATGCGCACCGGCGGACGCATCGTGCTGGTTGCGCTTTATGAACAGCTCGTGCCGCTGGACGTCAACCATATCATACACAAGCAGCTCAGCCTGATAAGCTCCTTCAATCCGCCCAAGGGGCGTGCCGCCGATGACATTCAAGCTGCGCTCAAGCTGATGGCCGGGGGCAAGGTGAAGGTCAAGCCCATGATCTCGCACGAGCTGCCGCTGGAGCAAACGCAGGAGGGCTTCGAGGTACAGACCAGGGCCGACGAGTCCATCAAGGTTATAATCACCCCGTAGATGATATCGCCGCATACACGGCTTTATAAATCGACGTTTCTGGCAAGGAGGTTGAAAGATGGCAGGCAAGCTGGCAGAGAGCTATGACGTCATTATCATCGGCTGCGGTATAGCCGGGTCGGTCGCAGGTGCGTTGTTATCCAAAATGGAGCGCAAGAAGGTGCTCATACTGGAGGCCGGTCCGCAGATCGGCGGCCGCGCCACTTCCTTCCGGGGTGAGGGTCTTAGGGACGCCGATGAGTTCCGCAGGGCGCTGGCGCTGTGCGCCCACTCCTGGGTCAGCGACCGCACTGAGCCCAATCTTTCCACGCTCATCAAGAAGAAGATGCTGGACGGCTACGTCTTCGAGGCCGGCGGCCGGGGCGCCTGGTACACCAACAAGGGCCGCGTCAGCCAGGCGCTGGCGCTTTTCAACAAGGCCTCCATCTTCTACCCCAGCGTGGGCTTTGTCTGGTACGACCATGACTGGAAGCCCTACATCGTTCCCAGGCGGGGAAAGTACGGCTGGATGAGCGACCATGACTACGAGGAGATGGCCAAAGTTGTCGGGTATAAGCTCCAGGCGCGCACCATAGCCGATTGCGAGAAGCTGGACCACGTGACGCTCAAGGACTATATCGAGGGCCTAACGGGCAGCGGGTTGGCGCAGGAGTTCCATTACGCCATGGGCACCTTCCAGACCATTATCAACGACCCGGCCCTCAACGCCGCCGGTGAGAACCTCAAGGTGTTTTTGCAGGTGCATGAGACCGGCGTGCATATAACCAACGGCTCCTGGGGCTTTGCAGGCGCTCCCGGTCACCGCTTCATTACCGAGGGCTTCGCTTCCGCCGTCGGGGATGCCGGTGGAGACATAGCCCTGAATGCGTCGGTCAAGGAGGTCATTATCAAGAACGGGCAGGTTGCGGGCGTAGCTGTCGAGATAAATGGAAAGATGATGGAGTTCAAGGCGCCGGTGGTCGTCTGCACCGCTCCACCCAAGGCTCTGCTCAAGCTGCTGCCTGAGAGCATACTGCCGGCCGAGTTCGTCCGGCTGACGAAGAATATTATTCACACCTCCATGGTTGCCGCGCAGATAGGCATGAGCAGATCCATCCACGAGTTCTGCGCCATCGAGGTCGACCCCAGGTCCTTCTACCACACCTCCATGCTCATTCCCGAGAGCGAAGGCATGTTCAGGGGCCACGTGCCGCTGGACCTGGTCAACATGTCCGCCATGGCGCCCACCACTGCGCCCGAGGGCAAGCACCTCTTCGGCATGGCCAGCAGCATACTGGCCGAGGAAGGGCACGATAAGAAAAAGGTGGACATGGTGATAGACAGGATGCTCAAGTTTGCCGACGGCGCCTTCAAGGGCTGGCGCAAGGCCGTGGACTACATGCTCTTCACAGTCGGGGATACCTGCATACTCTGGCGCCACCCGGAGGACGACTGGGTTGACGTCAAATGCCCCACCGTTGAGGGGCTGTACTTCGCCGGCGATACGTATGGCAAGCGCACCAACGAGGGCGGCGTCGAGGGCGCCGTGCACTCAGGCTTCATCTGCGCCAGCGCCGTGGCAGCCAAGGACTTCCTGCAATTGCTTCCGCCGGTGTTCAGGTGAGTTATCTCGAATCTTTGCTTCGGTGGCTGCCGACTTCTTTTGAGATTACTTTCTCATGATCTAACCCTCATGGCCTTCGTTAGTTGTCTGCGCCACAGGCTGAAGTACTTTTTATTGATAGGATTGAGAATTCTCTTCCATTGTACTCAACGCCCATCCTACGCGCCTTCCCAAGCTGATGATAGCACTATGCACCCGTATATTAAGGAATGGAAAGGCGAAGAGTGGCTCGATGCTACGTGGATTTCTTCATTGGCTATGCTATGCATATCTGGCGAGGATATCCTTTGACTCTCTCTCACCCAAACCGTAGATCTGGCAAACAGCCGTATCGACCTCGGATATCAAGGCTGCGACTTTCTGTTCTATGACCTTTGTCTGCTCGCCAAAGAGGTCTTGACCACTTAATGTCAGCGCCGCAAGTTGTCTCTTCCAATCGGCGATGCTTATAGCCAATTTCACCACGTTATCGCGGCTCCTCCGAAATGCTTCGCTCGTGTTGTCCATCTTAGGGAATGGAAAGTGAAGCAGGACCTCTTTGTCTATTTGAAGTTGGGTGCCCTGTCGCTTCTCTTGGTAGAGCCAGAATGTAGCGACCGTGCTATTAAGGATCGCAGTCAAGAAGTGAAGCGAGACATCGGTATGATTGACTAGCCTGATAATCAGGACAGCCTGATCGCCGTACCACTGATCCGGGATAACCACAAATCTGGGGCGTCTTGTCTTTCGTACGCCCACTATCTTGTTCTTATCATCAAACCACTCGGCCTGCCGAGCGCGGTGGATGCCGTATGGAGCGTGGTCCGATGTTATTACCGGCGCATATGCGTCCAGGTGACGCGTCAAATTAGGATACATCCCCGGGTTATCTTTAATCTCTCTGGCGATGGGCACGGGGGTATATATCAGCCAGCGTGCGACTTGCTGGTCGTACGAATAACTGTCTAGCTCCTCCGCGTAATGAAATGGTTTTAAGAGAGCCTTCTCTTTAAGGTTCAGTTTAAGTCTTTGCACCTCTGCATTAGACACTACAAAAATTCCATCGCCGGGTTTATGCAAAGCAGGGCTCGCCAGTTTGGGCAGGGAGTCGGCCCTTAGATTAGGTTGGTGGACGTCTGCACCGATCTGCACTTCCGCGTCGCCCAAATGCCAGCATCCCTTTAATAGTCTATTCATGACCCTTGTCGTTTCGTTGTCTACCATCAGAACCTTGTCCACCTTCACATCAAAGAGTTTCGTCGATTTGATGACTTTTACGTCAAATACACTTTGTAGCCGCGGCTCAGCCGCGAGTGCCGCAACAAGTTCGCGCTCGCTAACGTCCGGTGTCTTGAGAGTTAGTAGTAGAGTGGTATCCTGTGGACCCTTCGCCTTCCGAAGGATGACAATCATATTGTGTTGCCCCGGTGCGCCGGGGAATACTTGGTAGTCACCAAAATCCACTAGGATAAGAGGGTGCGCTTCGGAAAAAACCTTCTCCCTTAGCTTCGAAGCGTGAGTGCGTGATAGCCAGTACTGCTGCACCACAAAGCCTAGATAACCGTTTGGCTTAAGTAAATCCAGCCCGAGCTCTATGAAGAAGTAGAAGATATCCATCTTAGATTCATAGTATTTTTGCCCCAGCGGAGTGTTGCGTAAAGGCTGAAAGACGTCCTTATTCCTTCTCAATTCCATGACATAGGGAGGATTTCCAATTACAACATCAAATCCACCTCTTTGCATGACCGAACTAAAACCCTCCACCCAGTTGAACGGATGGTAATTCAGGTAGTCTGCCCCGAGGCAGGCCTTTAGTTGCTCGTCAGAGCCGTAGATGAGTGAATTGCCGCACTTAATGTTCTCTTCGAGGGGTGGCAACGCGTCCCTTCTGGCCAGAGCTCTTATTAGCAGGTTCAGGCGGGCTATTTCTACTGCCTGCAGGTCGAGATCAACGCCGAAGATATTCCTAGTAAGTATGCGAATCCTCTCCGGCCATGATAAAGCTGATGGAGTTTTGCCCTGCGTCTTTGCGTGATACGTCAGCAACTCATCGTATGCTCTAATGAGGAAGGACCCAGATCCGCAAGCCGGATCTACAATGCGTACGTCGAACGCGTCGTGGTGGCTATTCCTTTCCAAGAAGGGAGTGACTGTGTTCCTAACAATAAAATCCGTTATCCACTTGGGTGTATAGTAAATGCCGCTCTTCTTGCGCTTCTCCTGCTTCTTGAGCATTTCAACCCTAACGTCAGTGGATGGAAAAAGAGTCTGCTGTGCTGGCGATGCCTTTCGCGCCACTCTTGCCACGTAGCCAAGGTACTGCTCATAGATTTGACCGAATACATCTGGCTCTATTACGTTGAAGTGGTAAGTAGCGAAGTCGTTCGGCACTGTATACAAACCATCAATTACTTCGGCCAATGTATTATCATCAATCCAAATCCCCTGCCACGGATCAATCTTGGGAAATAGTTCACTATCGAATGTGCCGGCAAAATCCTGAAAAACTTCCAGAACCCGCGCAAGCAATGGCACCTTCGCCGATTGCCATTGATGTAGCGCCGAGAGCAGTGGGTGATTGCCTGCAAGTCCTCGATCTTCAGCTGTGCGTATGAATATCAGGCGACTAAACAGTTTCTCAACCAGCGTATCTGCCTGATCCATCGTCACGCCTGCGTTCTTGTTGTGCAGATACACTTCATTAAACAGCGACTCACGCCACGTTATAAGGTCTTCATAGAGACGTCTTTCTATCGGTACTCGGCGAGCCAGCCTGCCATACCCAATTGCCTCTTCGTCAAGTCTATTCCTAGAAATCGATTCCCTTGACAGCAGCGCCAGTTTGGCAGAGTTCTTAACATAGCTTGCGTCCGCCAGTGATATGAATCGAACTGACATAAGGTCATTAGTCTTGACCTCTGCATTGAAAACCTCTAGCTTTGCGAAATTAGTCAGTACTGCCCATGTTACCCCCTTGTTGTATGCATAGCTGATGGCCTGTCTCCTGTCCGCGTCGGTCAATTCGTGCCTAAGTGCCTTGACTTCGAGACATAACCGTGTAACCTTATCAATTTTGAGAACATAGTCCACTCTTCCTTTCATGACGGCCTGCTCAGCTGCAACCTCGTCAACATCGGAAAAGTCCCAACCCAATATCTCGAATAGGGGGCGGATAAAAGCATTCGCGGTGTTAGCTTCGTTGAACTCTCTAAACCGCTTGGGAGTCAGCGCCTGATATTTATCGACTAGCTTCTTTAAAGTGACGTTGAATTCCATTACTGCCTCCACATAGTCTGCAATCCGTATGTTACTATTCCATTATATGAAATTTCAAATGAGCAACTGAGGCGCCGATTTGTACTCTTTCGCCAGGCCGCTGGTAGGATGAAGCTTGGTAAAATGCCATTCACTACTCTCAGCGCGAACTGCTATCTTATTGTACAATTACTTAACGCGTTCCCGGAATGGCATGCGACTAGAGTTATGCAAGGAGGTCCCCACATGATATCCGAACAACTGAAGAGCTTGATAGGCAAAAGAGGCACGCCGGTTATATTTGAAGTGACGCGGCTGGACCTGCGCAAGGCAGCCGATGCGGCGGGGGACAGGAACCCGCTCTACTGGGACGACGACTATGCCGAGAAGTCCAGGTACAAGGGCATCATTGCGCCGCCGGACTTCTTCGGATGGCCGGTGAACTGGCCGCCCAACTCGACCTTTGTTTATATGAGCGACCTCTCGGGACAGGTGTTCATCGAGGTAGCTAAAGCCGGATACCACAGGGCTATCAATGCCGGCATGGAGTCGGAGTTTTTCCATCCCGTCCGCCCTGGCGATATCCTCATTATGACCAGCGAGGTCATCGGCGTAGAGGAGAAGGAAGGCAAGAAGGGCGGCAAGATGTGCATCTCCACCATTGAAAACACCTATATCAACCAGCGCGGAGCGGTGGTGGCCAAGCAGCGCCACAGCGCCATCCACTAACGAGGTGAACGAGATGAAAAAGCAGATATACTGGGAAGATGTAAAAGCAGGGCAGGAGATACCCTCGCTGACCAAGATAGCCACCACCCAGGCGCTGGTTAAATGGGCCGGCGCATCGGGCGATTCCAACCCGCTGCACTATGATAACGACTTCGCCGTTAAATTCATGGGGACCGGCGGCGTCATTGCGCACGGCACGCTCAAGAGGCAGTGGCTTATACAAATGCTGACTGACTGGGCCGGCGACGAAGGCTGGCTGAAACGGATACAGACTCAGTTTCGCGTGATGGACTACCCGCGCCACATGAAGACACTGGGCGAGCCGGAGGACGGCGATACGCTGACCTGCAAGGGCAAGGTGACCGGCAAGTCCGAGAAGGACGGCGAGCACCTGGTGGAGCTGGATATAGAGCTGGTCAATGGGAAGGGGGAGGTAACCACCTCCGGGACGGCCACTGTTATGCTTCCTTCTAAGAAGTAGGTGCCCTCACCCCGGCCCTCTCCCACCTTGCGTAAGTCATTGCGAGGAACCCCGATTCTATCGGGGTGACGAAGCAATCTCTTGGCACTGGTAATCAGGGAGATTGCCACGCCCCGATTTTATCGGGGCTCGCAATGGGATGGTTTCCGAAGAGGGGCTGACGCCCCTCTTAGACGACTTCAGGAGCCTTCGATCAGGAGATTGCCACGCCCCGATCTTATCGGGGCTCGCAATGGCATAATTTAGAAGAGGGGCTGACGCCCCTCTTAGACGACTTCAGGAGCCTTCGATCAGGAGATTGCCACGCCCCGATCTTATCGGGGCTCGCAATGGCATACAACGCCGTGTCAGTTTTCATAATGATTAAAGAAAGGGGCAGACCGGTTAATAATTGATGGCCTTTAGGCTCTTGTCCTTTCCCGCCGCAGGCATTAAATTTGATGGCAGAGGGAAATGCTTATGGAACGGACGGCGCTAATCCTGCTAGTAATAAGTTTCAGCGTTATGGCTTCTTTGGCGCTGTCGTCCGATAGCATGCCAGGCCCCGGTCCCCTGCCAGACCTCACTCCCCCGCAAGTGCCCTATTCCTGCCCTCCCGAACCAGGGCCGCCGCCGGGGCCTGTCTTCCTCTGCACCGGGCACAATCCCACGCCCGGCCCGGTCGCAATAAATTTAGCCAACTAGCCGTTTTGCTTGCTTTATATAAGAGCATCAGCCCGCCCGGCGGGCTGATGCCGCATTGTTGTTTTCCCCTTTCCAAACTGCAACCTCATGGGATATAATCACGTTTTGTTAACGAAAGGAAGAGAAACTAAATGAATAATAGGACGTTCATCGCCGCGCTGGCGCTGGCCGCAGCCGCCCTGGCTTTACCCGCGGCCTGCGAATCGCCGGCGCAGTTTGTGGTCAAGTCGGTCAGCTTAAAGCCGTCGACAGCCAACATCGGGGAGACGGTAAAAGTCACGGCGCAGGTGGCATCGGTCGGCACAGGCGGCGGCCGCTACCGCGCGGCGCTGGCCGTCGACGGCGTGGAACTGGATACGCAATATCTCGATATGGACCGCGGCGCGGTTGCCGAGGTGAACTTTACCTTCTCGGAGGACCAGGCCGGCGAGTACGAGGTGAGCGTGGGAGGGCGGACGACCGTATTGACCGTACGGCCCAAACTGGTGGCCAGGGAGATAGAGCTTAAATGGGACAGCGGGGAACCTGGCGATTATATCTCGCTGGTCAAACCGGCCACCGGCTACCTGGTGGCCTTCGATTCGCCCTCCGATAATTTCATTTTAAAGGCCGTGAGGGTATACGGGCTGGTCTACGGCTCGGCCGGCTATCACGTCACGGGCGCCGAGTTGCAGGTCCTGGACAGGAACAGGAAGGTCATATATTCAACGTCCTTTTCCGGCGACGGGTTTCCTCTTTACACGCGGCTGGGAGAGAACCTGAAGATAGGCGGCGCTCTAATGGAGTTCCCCATACCCAGCGTGACGGTGCAGGGGAACTTCTTCATACATATCTATACGGGCCCGCCCACCGGGCAGGGCTTCCGCATGGGCGCCACGGACAGCAAGGCTAAATCCCACTCCGATGTAACTGTCCGCGACAGCAACGGCCTGGACGCGCCGGCGCTCACCTGGCCCTATTCACTGGCCAACTGGTTCGGCGAGAAGGACCGCGTGAACTGGATGGTCAGGGTGGTGGGCGATTACATGGTCCCCGGCCAGTAGGGCCTAAGCAACTTTTTGTATCAGCTCGAAGATAGCCCCGCCGGCCCCGCCTGCATCCAGGTAGGCAAAACGGCCCGGGTCATGTATGAACAGCTTTGCGCCTTTTGATACCAGCTCCCTGACCTGCGCATCCACATCGTCCACGCGGAAACCTATATGGTGCAGGCCCTCTCCCCAGGTCTCCAGGAAGCGCGACTGGAATATACGTCCCTCCAGACACTGGACCAGCTCGATCTCCAGCGGCCCCACGAAAGCAAAGGCCATCCTTATTTTCCAGGGACGTCCTTTGGCGTCAAGGCCGCCGTTCTCGCGATAGGTCCACGGCCCCATGCCGTAAAGCTCGGTCCACTTCTCAACCGTTTTATCTATGTCCCTGACGGCGTAGCTGACCTGGTCGATTGTATTAGCCTTGAACGGGCTGTCTTTATCCATCTCAACCTCCTGTGTGGAGCCTGCCTTAATTTCACTCGATCCCGGTCCCGGGCTTGCCTCCCAGGAATGCCGGAGGGCCGACGAGCTGGCCGCCGTCCACAACGATGGTCTCTCCGGTGATGTATGACGACAGGTCGGAGGCCAGGAACAGCACGACGCCTGCCACGTCCAAGGGGTCGCCCAGCCGCAGCAACGGGATTTGTTGCACGGCAGCTTTGCCGGTTTCAGGGTCCTTCCACAGCGCCTCGCTCAGCCTGGTCTTAATCACACCGGGAGCTATGGCGTTGACGCGGATGCCCCACTGGCCCCATTCCTTGGCCATGACCTCGGTTAACATAACATAGGCGGCCTTGGTCACGCAGTAGATATTCAGGTCGCCCGCCTTGAAGGCTGCAACTGAGGCGGTGTTGATCATGCACCCCCCGCCCTGTTTCTTCATCTGCCTGGCAACCATCTGCGCCAGGAAAAACGGCCCTTTGAGGTTGACGTTGAAGGTGGTGTCCCAGGCGCGCTCCTCGGCCTCCATCAGCGGGCCGTAGTAAGGATTGGTGCCGGCGTTATTGAAGAGAATGTCTATGCGGCCGAACTCCTTGATAACCCTGTCGACCAGCTGCCCGGACTCTTCAATTTTAGCCACGTGTGCGGCGATGGCCGCAGTTTTAACGCCCTTGGCCTTTACCTTCTCGGCCACCTTCTCCAGGTCGGCCTGCTTGCGGCTTGAGACGATGACGTCGGCGCCGGCATCCGCCAGCGCCAGCGCGCTGGCCTCGCCGATGCCGCGGCTGGCGCCGCTGACCAGCGCTACCTTGCCTTTAAGCGAAATCTTTGACAGGTCCATAGGGAATCCTCCTTGGCGTTGAATGCCCCAAAGTTATCACAGGCCGGAACCGGCGGTCAACGACGGAGCATGGCGCAGCAGGCGGCTGCAGGAAGGCCGAAGACTGGTTTAACTTTCGTCCAGGGCCGCCCTGGCCTGTGCCTCTGAAATCAGGCCCTGGCTGACCGCCAGCTTTGTGAACATGCTCAGGGCGCGGCCGGACGAAACGAAGGCTCGGGCATGCACACAGGGGTCGTGCTCATCCTTCCTTGTGTCCCGGCAGACGGCAGGATCAAAATGCGGACACCAGGCATTGCTCTGCGGACAGTTTGCTTTGGGCATCACTCACCTCCTGAAAGCGCCTTGATGAAGGCCAGCCCGCTCAGCAGCACAAGCAGGCTCCAGAAGGAGATCTCCTCCAGCATGGCAACGTGCCTGTTGCGCCGGTTGGCCCTGTCCTCCCATTTATCGCCCGGGTACTGGTCTTCCGGAAGCAGGTAACCCGGCGCGTAGCTTTTTACCACCCTGGAGAAGACCTTCTCCATCACACCGAAGGCCACAACCAGCGTGGCCAGGTAGACCTTGGCCTCAAACAGCCTGTTGAAGGCCAGCGCTATTACCGCCACCGAAGCAATTAAAATGAGCAGTAGTATGGTGCTGAGCCATGTCATCCTTGCATCGGCTTTCGTCATCTTTCCTCCTCTGCCTCCATTGAATAACGGCAGGCCAGTTCATTGCGCCTGTCGGGCGATAGCGCAGGTTCGGATATGCCCGTCATAGGCGGAGAAGATTATACAACTTCCGCCTGAACGTTTCCGCGGGGCATGGCCGGGGGTATTGTGCATCGCTGTAAAAGGTCGTATAGTGTGGGCGGTATGAATATTGTCGTCAGCTCCATCCTGGCTGTCATACTGAGTTACCTGATCGGCTCGTTGCCCTCGGCTTACCTGGTAGGCCGCCTGGTCAAGGGCATAGATATTCGTAAGACCGGGACGGGCAACATGGGCGCCATGAACGTCTTTTACAAGGTGGGATTCTGGCCCGGCATGCTGGTGGGCACCATGGACGCAGGCAAAGGCGCGCTGGCCGTCTGGGTTGGCACGCTGATCTGCCAGCTGACAACGCCGCCCTCACTGGTGCTGCTCATCGTGCAGATGCTGTGCGGCATATCCGCTATCATGGGCCATAACTGGCCGGCCTACCTCGGCTTCAAACGGGGTGGCAGGGGAGGCGCCACGGTGGTGGGCATACTCTTCTTCATGGTGCCGCTGGGTATACCCTTTTATATACTGTTCCTGGTGCTGGTGCTGGCCATCACGCGTTTTCCCACCATCAGCTACGTGGCAGCCATGCTGGTCTTTCCCATACTGTCCTGGGCGCAGGGGTTCACCGGGCTTGACGCCTGGATCCAGCAGACCTGGCCGGCCCTGGCATGGACCAGGACGCGCGGCACAGACGCAATAGAGCACATACTTTTGATCATATATCCCTTCATCATCATGACTATCCCCGTAATGCTGTATATCCCCCGCATCAAGGAGATATTCGGCAGGGCCGGCCGCAACCTCAAGCGAGCCATCTTCCGCGGAGACATCAAGGAAAACCTGTAGGGCGATTAAAAGCAGGAGGAGAAGCAGATGGAAGCCATATTACAGTGGGGACTTGGTGTTATTATCACCATACAGCAGGTTCACGGGCCGGTGCAGGACAGCATCTTCCGCGCCATCACCTTGCTGGGCGAGGAGCAGTTTTATCTGCTGCTGCTGCCGCTGATTGTGTGGTGCATCGACTACAGCTTCGGCGCCGTACTGGCGGTGTTCTTCCTGCTCTCCAATGCGCTCAATGTCATAATTAAGGACATAATCCAGGAGCCGCGCCCATATAGCGTGGACCCTTCGATCAAGCTGGTGGAGACGACGGGTTACAGCCTGCCCAGCAACCATGCACAGCTCTCGGTTACCGTCTGGGGCGCCATAGCCGGAAAGATAAACCAGGCCTGGTTCTGGGCCCTGGCGGCCGTGCTGGTGCTGCTGATAGGCTTCTCACGCGTTTTCCTGGGCGTGCACTTCCCCACGGACGTGCTGGCAGGCTGGATCATTGGCGGCATAGTGCTGGCCCTCTACTTGGCCTACCATACCGTTATTGAGAAGTGGCTGGCCGGGCTTAAGCTGTGGTGGCAGCTGCTGCTGGCAGCGGGCATACCCCTGCTGCTGCTCGTGCCTGACGCCTCGCTGGATGCGCTGACCAACTCCGGCACGCTGTTCGGCGTGGGCCTGGGCCTGATTTTCACCGTGCGCTACGTTTCCTTCAGCGCAGGCGGGACCTGGTGGAAGCGCCTGCTGCGCTTCCTGCTGGGGATGGTTGTGATGCTGGCCATCTATATCGGCCTCAAGGCTGTTTTCCCGCCGGACGGAACGGCGGCCGGCGCCGCCTGCCGCTTCTTGCGCTATGCGCTGGTCGGCGGCTGGGTGGCAATTGGCGCACCCTGGCTTTTCAGGCTTACACGACTGGCCGGGCCGAAATAGATTGTCTTGGCTCTAACAGGCAACTTGTTTTTAGCATAGACGATTTGTGCATAAATAATTGGCCACAGGCCAGCTATTACTATTTAAACAAAGCCATTTGACAAATTCTCAATAATACGTATACAATCATCAACAACGTGTGGGGCTTGATCGGGTTGCTTCTACGACAAGAAAATAAGTGTGCGTTTGTTATTGATTGGTTGGAAAAGTGTTCCATATAACGCGCATAAGGAGGGGTAAATGGCGGCATTAAAGTTATCAAGGCAACAAATGGATCATCTTGCGGAAGCACAAAAAATTATTGCAGAACTCCTGGGGACATTGAAAGCAAAAGAGGATGAGGAAGTTCGGGGTTGTACTGAATGTTCCGGTACTTGTAAAGATGAATGCACTGGCTGTCACACCTGTAAAGATACATCTAAAGCAGGATAACAGTAACTATCTGGTGATCTCCGCAAAGCCTTCAACGGTATAAAAGCCCCGATGGGTTAAAGGTATGTCTACGCATTGAAAAGTGCCTTTTAATCTACAACTGATGATTACTGAACAATGTAATTTGCATTGTGCTTATTGTTTTGAAATTGACAAAGGACCAATCATTATGCCTGTTCAGATAGCTAAAGACATATTGGATAAAGAAATGAGCGCGGATAGCCAATTCGTTGAATATCAGATTGACCTTGCAGGGGGAGAACCCTTCACCTGCTTTGAAAACGTGAAGGAAATTGTTGAATACGGTGTAAGAAACTCATCAAGGTGGCAGAAAAAATTTTGGTTCTTTATTTGTTCCAATCTTACTTTGCTGGATGATAAGATCAAATTATGGCTTGAGAACAACCATGATTGGGTCATTCTTGGGACAAGTCTTGATGGGACCAAGAGTTCACATGACAGGTATCGCTGCGGCTCTTATGACGCTGTGATGCGCCACGTTCCTTTTTACAGGCATCTTTACCCTGAGCAGGGTGTGAAGATGACTATAGGCCCTGATACCGTCGAGTCCATATACGAAGGAATTTTGAATATTGAATCAATGGGGTTGACTGTATCAGCCAATGTGGTCTATGAACCGGTCTGGGGGGATGGAAAACACAAGAGCGGCTGTTTGCGCCAGTTTGCTGAACAGCTAGAGATGCTTGTCCAGCACTATGTTAATAATCCCGATTTGCCAGTACCGAATTTACTGACGCTGCCGATTCAATTGTTTATTAAACAGCAAGACCCTGAACATAGTTGGTGTGGTTCGGGAAAGACGATGCGGGCATATGACTCTGATGGAAGGGTGCTACCCTGCCATCGTTTCTCTCGTTTTTGCACTAATAAAATATTTTCAGGGGTGGGATCCATAGGGGAAAGAGTAGAAACTAAATGTGATAAATGCGCCTATATGAGTGCCTGCCCGACATGTGCAGGTTATAATTGGCAGGTGTATGGGAATCCTCAGTCGAGGACCAGTTACCATTGCGAATTTATAAAATTACAGTTTCTTGCCGCAGCCAAGTTAGTGTTTCTCAGCAACCAATCTATTATTAAATTACTTACTAAACCAGGGCAGGTAAGGGATACTGAAGCTGATGCAAAAATCCTTTATAAGTTGAAAGCAGCCGATTTTGTCATGCGTAACATAAATATAGACGATATTATTTCTCAAGTGAACCTGTAAGTAGCCCCGTGGGGATGTACCTCGGGGACGTGCCTCAAACGGCCTTTCTTTGTTATAATTCGTGCGGCAAAAATTATTAAAGGAGTGATAAAGCAGATGAAGGTTGAAGACGTCAAGAAAATTGCCATGATCGGAGCGGGCGATATGGGCCACGGCATTGCCGAGATTGCAGCCATGTCAGGTTACAAGATCAATCTCTACGATATCAAGCAGGAGTTCGTGGACAAGGGCATCACTAAGATGAAGGACAGCCTGGGCAAGCAGGTAGCAAAGCAGAAGATGACCCAGGAGCAGATGGACAAGATCATGGGCAGCATCGCGGGATTCACCTCGCTGAGCGAGGCGGTCAAGGATGTCGATTATGCCATCGAGGCGGCCCCCGAGATACTCGACCTTAAGCAGAAGATATTCAGGGAGATGGACCAGGCCGCACCCAAGCATGCCATACTGGCTTCCAACACATCCACCATGAGCATCACCAAGATCGGCTCCGCCACCAAACGGCAGGACAAGGTCTGCGGCGTGCATTTCTTTAACCCGCCGGCCATGATGCTGCTGGTTGAGGTCATTCGCGGCAACAAGACCTCCGACGAGACGATGAACGTGAGCTATGACCTGGTAAAGGGCTGGAAGAACTTCCGCGGCGGTATGGTGGTGGTCAGGGTGGAGAAGGACACGCCGGGCTTCATCTTCAACCGCATGAACGCGCCCTCAGGCATGTACCTCTCCTGGCTGAGGGAGAAGAACCTGGTGGATCCCGAGGGCGTGGACGCCAAGATCAGGGCCACCGGAGCTCCCATGGGCCCCTTCGAGACCATGGACTACTCCGGCCTGGATATATCCTTCAACGGCGCCAAGTACTACGCAGCCACCCTTTCCAAGGACTTCGGGCCCAGGCCCTGGCTGGCCAAGAAAGTCGAGGCCGGCGAGCTGGGCAAGAAGAGCGGCAAGGGGAACTTCGAATGGCCGGGCGGCAACCGCCCTAACATCGACCTTACCAAGACCGACCCGAACTTCGACCCGACGGACATGGTGGCCATCCAGGTTAACGAGGGCACCAAGCTGCTGGAGCAGGGCGTGGCCAAGAGCGCGGCCGAGATTGACCTGGCCATGATCAACGGCAGTGGCCGGCCGGTAGGCCCGTTCGCGCTGGGCAAGCAGATGGGCTGGGACAAGGTGGCCGAAAGGTGCGAGGCCATAACCAAGAAGACCGGCATCAAGTGGTTCCAACCCACCAAGATGCTTAAGAAGGGCGCTATAACACTTTAATCCCGGGCATGGAACAGGCAATTTACCGCCGGGCCGCCTACAGTAATTAACGAGGCGGCCCGGCTGAGACCCTTCCATCCTTTCATTAACACCGCGGCTGGTGTTTTACTTCACGCAGATGTTGATTGAGGTGCGCATAGGGCCGGGCAAGCGCAAGCTGGCCGAATCTATATCCAGGCTGAGCCGGCTGTGCGGCACTCCGCCCGACAAGGTGCACAAGGTCCCTCACATAACGCTCTACGGCAGCTTCTCCGCCGACTACAGGCAGGTTGAGCGTGTGAAGGATATCCTGCTTTCAGTGGGCAGGAGATACCCGTCTTTGCCCTATCTCATTGACGGCTTCCGCTGGATAAAGGGCAGGCAGGGACGGGTCATTTATTTCAACATAGTAGCATCCCAGGCCTTTCAGAAGTTCAGGCAGGAGCTGGCCGGCCGGCTGCTCAAGGTAGTGCCTCAGACGCGGCCCTTCGACAGGGACGAGGACTTCCTCTTCCACTCGACTTTAGCCTACAAGCTGGACAGCCGGGAGTTTGAGAATATGTGGTCGTGCGTGTCCCGCGATATACCTACTTCGGAGAAGTTCTCCGTGCGCAGCGCCGAGGATGACTACCGCATGCGCTACTTCTACCTGCCTCTGGACGCATTGCGGGTCACCTTCCTCAACGACCAGTCTAAGATAGTCTGTGAGTACGATTTTTTGCAGCAGGGGCTGCTGACCAGGAGCCAGGCCCTCGACTCGGGTGAGTGGGGCCGCACCCTGAGCCTGTTCCGGCAGGAAAAGGGCATACAGGGAGGAAGGCCGGTTTTCAGCCAGGGGCCGCCCTATGTGAGCAGCGACCTGCACCTGGACCACGGCAATATCATCCACTACTGCGCCAGGCCGTTCGACCCGTCCAATGTGGATGAGATGAATGGGGTGCTGGTGGAGAACTGGAACGGCACGGTCGGCAACGGCGACGTTTATTTCATGGGCGACCTGGCCTATGGACGGGGCTCGAGGGGGACGGAGCACTGGCTAAACAAGTTGAAGGGCAGGATACATTTTATACGCGGCAGCCACGACGGCGATATACCTGGAGCTATGGAGTACGCAGTGATAAAGCAGGGCAGGTACAATTTCCTGCTGGTCCATGACCCGGAGCAGCTGCCCGTGCAGTGGGACGGCTGGGTGATACACGGTCACAAACACAACAATGATATCAAGAACTACCCTTTCATAAACGGCGACAGGCGTACCATCAACGTCAGCCCCGAGCTGGTCAACTACCGGCCGGTGAGCCTGGAATTCTTAAGCTCCCTCAGGCTGGGCTCTATCAAGAGGATGGATACCATATACAGCCGGCCCGTTATGCGCTGAATTCCGGCGCTGCAGCCCTCCCGATGTCATACATATTTAACGAGGACTCCACCAATTTTATTATTTTTTGATGTAAACCTTGTTATGATGCTGGTCGTTGTCCATAGTGTACAAACAAGTACAGGAGGTAAAGATGAAAATCGTATTACTGGGAGTCATGGCTGCCGTGCTGTTGGGGCTGGCATTGCCGGCGGCGGCGCTGGCGGCTGACGTTCCCAACGTCGACACGGGCAGCGCCGGGTATCAGGGCCTGAATCCGGCAGCCCAGATGGCGGCCCAGGTCATAGGCTACGGGCACCAGACGGGGCAGCCGTACTGCGCAGCAGTCGATACCTGTTTGCCGAATGCCTATATGAACCTGGCTTCCAAGATAGCCGCCAATGCCATCGGTTATTACGAGAACAACGTGGTGGTACAGGAGCCCACCAAGAACCCGGATAATCTTCCGGTCCAGAACCAGTAGTTGTGCGGTCAAGCGGGCCGCAGCGCGTGCGACCCGCTTATTTTTTCGCTCCAATATTCGAGTTTGGAGAGAGGCGGGGAATATGACAGCTGTACAGATCTATGATGTCAAACAGGACAAGGTGCTGACCGTTGAGAAAATTGAGAAGCCGGATGCAGAATGGAAGAAGCTGCTGACCGAAAAGCAGTATGAGATCACAACCAGGAGTGGCACGGAGGCGCCGGGCACCTGTCCCTTTAACCAGGTGCATGAGGAGGGCATCTTCCGCTGCGTACGCTGCAGCACAGACCTTTTCCGCGGCTCCACCAAGTTTGAGTCAGGCACCGGCTGGCCCAGCTTCTGGGAACCAGTCTCACCGTTGAACGTGGTGGAGCAGCCCGACAACAGCCTGGGGATGATGCGCACGGAGGTGCTCTGCGCCCGCTGCGGCTCACACCTGGGGCATGTATTCAATGACGGGCCCAAGCCCACCGGCCTGCGCTACTGCATGAACGGCTTTGCGCTTAAATTCGTACCAGAAGACAAGCTTTAGCTCAATGCTACTTAACGGCTATGGCCTCTATCTCTATGGGGAAATTGCCCGGCAGCTCCCTGACTGCCACGCAGGTACGGGCTGGCGGCCTCTCGGCGAAAAAGGTCCTATAAACCCTGTTCATATCGTCGAAGGTGGCCATGTCCCTCAGGAAGACGGTCACCTTGACCACCCGGTCCAGCCCGCTTCCGGCATGCTCCAGCGCCCTTTTAATATTATTCAGGCAGACTTCCGTTGCCCTGTCCGTCTCGTCAGTGATGCGGACGTTGTTGGCGACATCCACAGGCACCATGCCGCTGACAAAAATGAAGCCGCCGGCCTCTACCAAGTGCGAGTAAGGCCCTGCCCTGCTTAAGAAATCAAGCTCATAAGTAGTCTTTTTCATGCCTTTGCCTCCCTGCAGATCAATCATTGCCCGAAGGACATCATCAGGCCGGCATCACCCTCTATTTTGGTCTTGCCCTCCATGACCATCTGGCCCGCATCGGCCTTGTCCGAGACTATGTCAGCCCATACGTCAAAGGGGCCTTCAACCGTGCAGGCGGGCTTTTCCGCCCGGCCTGTGTGCCTGGTGCAGCCATCCTGTCCTATGGTCAGGAAACAGGCGCCGGGTTTGTCACCGGTGAAGTTGAACTGTATCACTCCCTGCTTGCCCGCTGCCTTGCGCGGGTTGAAGGCAAAGGTCATCATGGCCAGCAACTCCTCCATCGTCTTAGGCCTGTATGAAAGCCCGCGTTTTTCCATCTGGGCCGGGGTCATATTATTATCGAGCATGGCATCCCAGGCCATGTTGGCCATGATGGCTATGGTCTCGGGGTCGGCGATCGGCTGAGTGACGCGTGATATCGTCTCCGGAGACACGCATCTGTTGGTCGCAATTTCCTTGCCGGCCTGCTCGACGGCCTCAAGTATGGTATCCCTCTTACCGGAGTATGCCATGGACTCGGCAGCCGGACGGTATATCTCTGCCAGCAGTCCGCCTCCGCTGCCGAAGACCTTTTTCGCCCAGAAAGACAGCGCATCAAATACGGAATCGTCGGGAAACCCCGCCACCGAGAGCATGACGGTATCCGGGAATTTGCTGCGCAGTGGGTGATGCGTCCTGTCCTGACTGCGTCGCAGATAAGGAACCAGTATGGGCAGCGTGCGCTCCATGAAGGCCTTCATCTGAGCATTGACGGTATAGTAGTAGAGCGGCGAGGCATAGACGGCGATATCGGACGCCAGCCACTTGGGATAAAGCTCCAGCGCCATATCGTCTTTATGCACGCAGACGCCGGGCGTTTTGGTCCAGCATGTGTAACAGCCCTTGCAGAAGTTGATTTTCTTGCGACGCAGGTCGATTACCTCGACCTCGGCCCCCGCCTCGCGCATGCCTTTGACCAGGTGTGTGAGCATCAGTTCCGTCTTGCTCTGGCCGCCGGTCCTGGGGCTTGAATTCAATGCCAGTACTCTCATGTGTCATCTCCTTGCGATTAAAGCTGAACAGTATATAACATCAAGGGCGGCTTGAAGTCAATCAGGCGCGTGTAGAGGCTAGCGGCGGCGGGCGCGATTATAGATTGAGGGCAGAACTATTATATTTCTCGGCTATGACTAGCAGGCCTGATTTGGGCTCAGGCCTCTTTGCCCAGGTACTTGAAGGAGACGTTGACCTTGGCGCGATAGGCCAGGACCTTGCCCTTCTCGATCTGCATATCCAGCTCTTTGACCTCGGCTATGCGGATTTCCTTGACCGATTTGGCCGCCTGTGCAACCGCGGCTGCGGCAGCCTTTTCCCATGATTCGGTGCTTGTGCCAACCAGGGTGATGATCTTATATACGCTCTCAGCCATGCTAACAACCTCCAGAATTGATGCTTACATAATATCATCCCTGTTAACCTTAGTCAAAGTAGGACGCCATTGGCGCTGGATTAGCCGCCCGGTTCTTGATAGGATAAACCGCACCGTCCCGGACAAATAGGAGGCTAGCCATATGGAACTGGAGCAGAGGGTCATACTGATCACGGGAGCTTCATCGGGGATTGGCAGGGCAGTGGCCCTTGCACTGAGCCATAAGCGCAACCGCATCGTGGTGATTGCCCGCCGACAGGAGATGTTGTCCAGTGTATCAGAGGAAATAGAGAGAAACGGCAGCGAGGCGCTGGTGATTGCCGCAGACGCACTGGATGAGGCGCAGGCGGCCGGAGCTGTCCGGCAGGCGGTAGAGCGTTTCGGCAGGATAGATATAGCGCTGCTGAATATAGGCATGGGGCCTTCCCTCAGCATTGCCACGGCAACTCCGGCCGCCATCACGCAAAACATGCGGATTAATTACGACACCATGATTAATTTCTTCTGCCCGCTGGTTCAACAGATGAAAGCTCAGCCGGGCGGCGGCGTGATTGCCAACACCAACTCGCTGGCCGGATTTATTGGCCTGCCCTCGCAGGGGCAGTACTCTGCGGCCAAAGCCGCCTGCCGCATCTTTCTGGATGCGGCCAGGGTGGAGCTTAAAAGGTTCAATATAAGGATACTGACGCTTTGCCCGGGCTTCGTGGTCACGGAGAGGAACAAACACAGGGGAATTCCCAAGTCACTGACAATGACGCTGGAACAGGCTGCCGGGCATATGCTCCGGGCTTTGAAATCGGAAAAGAAGGAATACCTGTTTCCAGCTTCTTTAAGGACACTGGTCTTAATAGGCAGGTCAATGCCTCGCTGCCTGTCCGAGAAAATACTGGCCAGGATGGCGTAAATAGAAAGGCCGGACACATCGTGTCCGGCCTTTCTCTCAGTTTTACTCCTGTATGATTAACCTTTGCCTATGCGGAACAGCTTGGTGCCGCAGGTCGGGCACACCCCCTGGGTGGCCGGCTTGCCGTTCTTCATTTTGACAGATTTGGGATTGTTCATCTCCTTCTTTTTCCGGCATTTCATACAGTACGCTTGCATCGATACCTCCTTTTTTTACTGTAAACGAAGTACTGTTACTCAAAGTTTATCCCTAAATGCCAAAGTACACAAATATTTTCACCGAAATCGCCACCCCTTGACAATAGTACGCATGTTCTATAAGATAAGTAGTACATATGTATCAATACCAAGCTAGTCCGGCAAGGAGGTCAGCATGTTAGGTGAACTGCACATAAAGAATTTTGCCGTCATCAAGGACATGTCCGTGAACTTTGTACCTGGTTTGAACGTGATAAGCGGGGAAGAGGGCAGCGGTAAATCCCTCCTGGTCGATGCCCTGGGGTTGCTGATGGGTGCGAGGGCGCCGGCCGGCCTGATACGCAGCGGGACCAGATCTGCACGCATAGAAGCCATCTTCTGGCCGGCCGACGCAACTGTAAATCAGGTGAACTCAGTGCTGGAGGAAAGCGGGATAGAACCGGAGGCCAACGGCATGTTGCTTGTATCCAGGGAGTTCCAGGAGGGCGGCAAGAGCGTAGCACGTGTCAACAACCGCGCCGTACCTTTATCTTTATTGCGGCGGCTGGGCAAGGACATGGTCGATATACACGGCCAGATGGAATACCTCTCGCTGCTGGACCAGGCCAACCAGCTTAACCTGGTAGATGCTTACGGTAACCTGCCGGGCTCCCGGCGCGAGCTGAAGAATGTTATTGAGGAGCTGAGGAGAAAAGAGAAAGAGCTGGCTGCCATGGACGGGATTGAGAAGGAGGGTTACCTGGAGCTGCTGCAGTACCAGATAGAGGAGATAGACCGGGCCAAACTGGAGGAAGTGGATGAAGAGCAAATGCATCATGAGCGCGAGATACTGCGGCGGGCAGAGGCCATCTGCGGCGGTTGCATGGACGCCTATGCCAACCTTTACGGAGACGAGAGGTCGGCCTCGGTGCTGATACATAAGACTCTGACCGGATTGAGAAACATCACAAATACTGACGAAAGCCTGTCCGCCCACAGGGATAAGCTTGAGGCCTGCCTGTCGGGAATAGAGGAAACGGCGCATGACCTTCGCGGCTATGCCGAGAGGGTCGAGGATGGCCAGGAGAAACTGGAGGAGATTGAACGCCGGCTGGACGCCCTGGCTATCTTGAAGCGTAAATATGGAAATAACCTGGAAGACATTATTGCCTTCCGCAGCAAGGCTGCTGCCGAACTGGACGGGCTGCAGAACAGGCAGGCCAGGCAGGCCAGGCTGGCGGCTGAGTTGCAGGAACTCAAGGCGAGCGCCGGCAGAAAGGCGGAGGCGTTATCGCTGGAACGCAGGGAAGCCGCCGGGCAGCTGGTGCGGCTGGCCAACGAGGAGTTGGCCGAGCTCGGCCTGCCATGGGCCAGGTTCGACATCACGCTTTCCCGCAAGGAAGATCCGGATGGGTTAAGCGTAGCCGGAGGAAAGTGCTACGCCTATACCTCGGACGGTATCGACCGTCTGGAGTTCCAGGTGGCAACTAACCCGGGTGAGCCTGTGCGGTCGATGTCCGCCATCGTCTCAGGCGGCGAGACCAGCAGGATAGTGCTGGCCATCAAGAGCGCGCTGAAAGTGGCCGACCCGATACCCACGCTGGTTTTCGATGAGATAGATATGGGCGTAGGTGGAAGGGGCGCCGACTCCGTTGGCAAAAAGCTGGCTACACTGTCACATTTCCACCAGGTTCTGTGCATAACGCATCTGCCGCAGATAGCATGCTTCGGCGACAGCCACTTGAGGCTGGTCAAAGAAATAGAGTCCGGCCGGGCCTGCACGCACGTGGAAACAATCGAGGGGCAGGAGAGGCTGCGGGAGCTGGCCGCCATGCTGGGCAGCGAGCGCAACAGCGGCGTGATGCTCAAGGGTGCTGAAGCACTGATGAAGAATGCCGAGAAATGGAAAAGCGGCGCCAGGGAACTGGTCGCCGCTTAGGTATGCCTTGACCTGCGTCAAAATGATTTCTTATAGATAGTTGCTATCGAGGCCTTATCCAGCGGCACGGGATTGAATTTCGCCCAGGGGCCGGTCTTGAGCGCATTCTCGGCCAGCTTGTCAAAGTCGGGATTCTTTATGCCCAGGCTGTTGAGCTTGAGGTTCATGCCGACCTTTTCCAGCCATTTGGCGGTGGCTGCTATGCCATCAGCCTGCCCGAAGACATTCTTGCCCAGCAGCTTGAAGCGTTCCTGACGCGCCGGCTGGGTGAATTTCATCCATTCTATCAGCAGCGCCGCCAGGCCGTCGCCGTGAGCAATATCATATTCTCCGCTCAGGGCATGCTCTATGGCGTGAAGGCTCATCAGGCCTGAGCCTCCGCCCAGGCCGGCGAACTGGGAGCAGGCTATTGTGCTGGCCCAGGAGACACGGGAGCGCAGCTCAAGGTCGTCCAGCTTTTTAAGCAGCGGCGGCAGGGATTCCACTGCGGTGCGCATGCAAGCCTCCCGCAGAGAGTCGTTTATCTGGGTGGCATCCGAAGCGGTAAGGTAGGGTTCAACAAGATGGCAGAATATGTCCACACAACCCTGCGCAGTTATCCTCGCCGGTACAGTCAGAGTGAGTGCCGGATCAACGATCGAGACGGACGGATACATGGAGCCGGTGCTGTAAACAACCTTTTCGTGGGTATCCCAGTTGGTAAAGACAGCGCCGTTATTGGCTTCCGATCCCGTGGCAGCCAGGGTGGGGACCAGTATGATGGGCAGCCCCTTGCCTTTTAATGTGGCCTTACCCTCATAGCAGGCAAAGATGGGGTCCTCTCCTCCGCTGGCCACGGCTATCAGCTTGGAGGCGTCCATGGTGCTGCCGCCGCCCAGGCCGATGACCACCTGAGCGCCATTTTCACGCGCCAGCTTGGCACCAGCGTCGATGGTCGAAGCGCGGGGATTGGGCTCCACGCGGTCGAAAAGGATGACCTTGACTCCATTGGCCTCCAGATCGTCCTTGACCTTATCCAGCACGCCGGTGCGGCGCATACTTTGAGAGCCGGTCACCAAAAGGGCAATCTTCCCGAGCCTGGAAGCCTGCTTGCCCAACTCTGACAGGCTGCCCTGCCCGATGAAGAAGCGCGTGGGTAGATAGAACCTGCTAATTGCCATAGCGAACCTCCAAGTAATAACTGAGTTATATTTTAGCTGCTATTACGCTGTTGGTTAAACTGCCTATGCCTTCTATCCTGATCTCAACAGAGTCACCCGCCTTCAGCGGGCCTATGCCTTCCGGTGTGCCGGTGGCTATTATATCGCCGGGCACCAGAGTCATGATGCCGGAAATATAGCTTACCAGGCGCGGCACTCCGAAGATCAGGTCGGCAGTTGTCCCGGACTGCTTGAGTTCCCTGCTGACATAAGTCTCAATTTTTAAGTTGGCGGGCGATATCTGGGTCTCGATGCACGGGCCAAAGGGTGCAAAGGTGTCATAGCCCTTGGCCCTGGTCCATTGCCCGTCCCTGGCCTGGGCAATGCGGTCCGTCACGTCGTTGAAACAGGTATAGCCCAGGATGTATGAGGCGTAGTCTTTTTCAGGCACGTTTCTGGCGGTCTTGCCGATGACGACACCCAGCTCGCCTTCGTAGTCAATCCTCTGGGATTCGGGTGGCAAAACGATATTTTCCCCGGGTCCGATGACAGCCGAGGCGGGCTTGAGGAACAGCAGGGGCAGGTCCGGCAATTGCTGTTTGAGCTCGGCTGCGTGATGCCGGTAATTCAGCCCCAGGCAGACCATCTTGGTGGGCAGGCATGGCGCCAGGAGCTGAACCTGGTCAAGCGGTAGTACGCCGTTCCTGGGCTGGAAAGGACCGCCGGAGGGGTCGAATGGAGAGCCGCGGTAGATGCGGACGACGTCTCCTTCGAGCACGCCGAAGGACACCGCTTTATTGTTACGAAACCTTACTATTTTCATCAGGGTTAAAGAAAGCTCAGGATGAGCTGGTATCAACGCCGGCGGAGGACTTCTGCCTGGCTCGCCTGGCCGACTCGGGAAGCATACAGCCGCTGACGCAGGCTTTGCGGCATTCCGCATCGCAGGGCTCGATATGGACGGTGACATCAGCGCCGCTGAGCTTGTCCTTGATCTCTGTTTCCATTTTTTCCGTTATATCGTGCGAGGCATCCACGGTCATTGCGGGATCAACTACCACGTGCAGGTCTATGAATCGGTTGGCTCCCGATTTGCGTACCCTGACGCGGTGGATGGACCTTACAGTAGGATACCAGCTTTCGAGGTAGTCAGAAAGCCAGCGCTGCTCCTCGGGAGGCGGACTGGTATCGATCAGGTCCTTAATGGCATCGACTGTGAGCTTGATGGCCGCACGGCCGATAAGCAGGGCGACCAGTATAGCTGCCAGGGGGTCTAGCCAGGCGAAATTAGTGCCCGGGAAAAGCATGCCTCCGGCCCAGATGAGTATAAGTCCGACCGTAACGCCGGCGGAGGTGTAAACGTCCGTCCTGAGGTGCCAGGCGTCAGCTATCAGGGCCGGCGACTCGGTCTTTTTACCTACTACGAAAAGCAGCTGGGAGATGGCGATGTTGGCGGCCACCGAGAAGAACATGATGGCTATGCCCCAGCCCAGTATCTCCAGCGGGCGGGGATTGATTAGCTTGTCCACCGCTTCAAGGATGATCCAGACTGCAGCCAGGAAGATCAGCAGGGCTTCAGCCAGGGCTGATATATCTTCCACCTTGCCGTGTCCGAAGGGATGTTCGTCGTCCGGCCGTTTGGCCGAAACACGCACGGCAAAAAGGGCAATTACCGAAGCGATGAGGTCCATGGAGGAGTGGGCTGCCTCGGACAAGATTGATATAGACCCCGTAAAGAAACCGGTAATCAGCTTCAGCACCACCAGGGTGCTGTTGGAAATTACCGAAAGGGCGGCAACTGCCGTTTTCTGTTTTTGGTTTTCCATATTTTAAATTAAAAAGCCCCGTGGGACTTCCGGGTCCCACGGAGCCTAAATCCGCTGCTTTTGGCCCGACTGCACCCTCTTTTCTCGAAGGGCCGCCTGATCCAGATGGCTAGATTATAAGTATTTTCAAATTTGCCCGTCAAATAGGAATTTAACGTTGAGCCAATAGATTTAACTATGCGGCAACGGCTGGTATAATTTGGCGACATGGCGATCACGGTCGAAAATCTAAGCAAATTCAGGTATTTCAAAGGTGCGGAACCGGGAAGGCTCGCCGGGCTGCCGCAGCTTTTCACCGAGCGTACATATCAGAAGGGCCAGGCTATCGTATCTGAGGGAGACGCCAGCCAGAACCTGTATTTTGTAGGTGCCGGTGTGGTAAAGATATTTAAAATGTCGCCGGAGGGGAAGGAGCAGATAATAAAGCTGGCCCGGCCGGGGGACTCGTTTAACGATCCAGCCGTATTCAGCTCAGGCCCCGGCCCCTATACGGCGCAGGCCATGGGCGCAACTACCATATACGTGATCGGTAAAAGCGACCTGCTGCCCTTCATGGAAAAGAACTGGTTGGTGGCTGGCAATGCCCTGGAGGAGCTGGCCGAACAGGAACGGCTGCTGCTTACCCTGGTTGAGGACCTTTCGTTTAAGAATGTGACCGGCAGGGTGGCCAAGATTTTGCTGCAGAATGCCGCAGCCGGCCCGGAGGGAGTGCACCGGCTCACCCAGTACGAAATGGCCGCCATGGCCAGAACTGCCAGAGAGGTGGTGGGCAGGTCGCTCAAGGCGCTGGAGGACAGCGGGGCTATCAAGCTCGACCGGCATCGCATAGTGATCGTAAATAAGGAGTATCTGGACAGACTGGCAGGCCTGTCCTGAGTGATTTTAGTTACAGAGTGAAACGCAGGGCAATGATAATATTATGGCTGATTGGAGGAACATTTGACCTTATTGCCGTTGTATGACGTCACCAGGTGCGACGGCTGCGGACTGTGCGTATCGGTCTGCAAGTGCGGCGCACTGGCCATGACGGAAGACCATACCGTTACCATTGTGCAAATGGATGACTGCGGCTGGTGCGGTGACTGTGAGCTTGTCTGCGAGACCGGCGCACTGCAGTGTCCATTTGAAGTTGTATTTACAGACGACTGAAGCCGCCCCCGCCTCCATTCTTCACCGGAACTTCACGATTTTTTCATTTTCTCCATATATAAGGCAACTATTCTATATTAATATTCGTTTTATCATTTGAGACATAAGTCGCTTACGGGCGGGCAAGCTGCCTGTAACATAATAATGCCTTAACAAATTGCACGTATATTGGGTTGTTAGCCTACCGCTTCCGCAGTCGTGAACGTTGTGGAAGGAGGTTTTTGAAATGGCAAGAGTGAAAGAAAAAGTCAACGATATTGATAAGTTAGCGCTGGACAGCGATTATTCCGAAAGTGAAGCAGGTATGAGGAGTTACGACAGCGGATATGCCCGGGCCGACCTGGAGGATGCGGCATACGGAGAGGACAAAAGGGCCAGGGACATAGCCGAGGACTCGGTCAGCCTGTATATAGCCGAATGCAGCAAGACACCGCTGCTGACAGCCAGGGAAGAAAGGATGCTCAGCAGCCACATGGAGCTGGCCAATTACCTGACGGGACTGGAGAAAGAGCTGCTATCCAGCTTCGGCCGGAAACCTTCCGAGGCTGAGCTGGTGAAGGTCATGGCGGCCACTCTGACCAGCTACGGCTCACTAATCGATAAGCTGATAAAACATTATCTGGTAACCGGCGGACCGGAGCTGTCCGGCAAGCTCATGGACGAAAAGCTGCGGGCTCACCTGGACGGTATAAGCGAGGCTGAGCTTACACAGTTCGTGGCAGACAGCGAAGGTGTGGACGGCGAAGCAGCGCTGGCAAAGATAGCTGAAATCTCCATTGTGACGCGGCTCATCCCGTGGGAGATTATCGACGGTTACAGGACCATTAAGTCCATAGCGGATCTGAAGAGCGCTTGCGGCAAGAAGGATTTCCTAAAACGCCTGGAAGGCAACGCAGGCAGGCTGCATGAGCACTTTGAGAAAATAAAGCAGGCCGGCCGTGAATCAGCCGAGCGCATGATCAAGGCGAACCTGCGCCTGGTGCTTAGCATGGCCAAGAAGTACAGGGCCAGGGGCATGCCCCTTTCCGACCTGATACAGGAAGGCAACATCGGCTTGATGCGCGCTGTGGAGAAGTTCGATTACCGGCGCGGCTTCAAGTTCAGCACATACGCCACCTGGTGGATCAGGCAGGCCATTAACAGGGTCATCTCCGACCAGTCCAGGACCATACGCCTGCCGGTACATACCGTGGAGACAATAACCAAGATGAACAATGCCCGCCAGAAGCTGCTGCAGAAGCTGGGTCGCAAGCCGACCAGCGACGAGATAGCCAGCGAGATGGGCATCGACCCCGATAAGATCGAATGGCTGGTGAGCATACTATATGCCGAGCCCGTATCTCTGGACATCCCCATAGGTGACGATGAAAGCCAGCTGAGCGACTTCATCGAGGACGAGGTCAGCCCGGCTCCCGAGGACGAGGCCAGCCAGAATATGCTCAGGCAGCAATTCCGTGATGTACTGGCCTCACTGTCCGACAGGGAGCGCAAAATCATCGAGATGCGCTACGGGCTGGACAACGAGCAGGGCCTCACGCTTAAAGAGGTCGGTCACGAGTTCGGCCTCACGCGTGAACGCATCAGGCAGATAGAAAAGGAAGCGCTGGCCAAGCTGCGACATCCCAGCCGCAGCCGCAAACTGATAGACTATCTGTCTGCGTAATGAATTATGAAGGTAAAAAGCCTGGAGCTTGTCAAGCTGCAGGCTTTTTTTTATGCTTATGAATGGTGGATTACGAAAGTTAGAACCATTAAGGGCTTTCGTAGACCGGGGATACTTGGCTGAGATAACAATTTTGATAGTAGAGGACGACCGCACGCTCAGGGAGACGTTGCAGTTCAACCTGGAAAAGGAAGGATACAAAGTTGTCGTAGCGGCGGACGGAGCCGAAGCCCTCGAGGTCTTTCACACAACAGCACCTGGCCTTATTATACTAGACATAATGTTACCTGTCATAAGTGGCCTGGAGGTATGCAGGATAGTACGCGCCGAGAAGCCGGTGCCCGTAATTATACTCACTGCCAAGACGGCGGAAGTTGATAGGGTAGTGGGGCTGGAAATGGGTGCGGATGACTATGTTACCAAGCCTTTCGCAATGCGTGAACTGCTGGCACGTATCAAGGCAGTGCTCAGACGGGTAAAAACGGAAGACGAATCTATCACACGGGGAGGCAAGGGGACGAATCACCTGGAAGCGGGCAACATAAAGGTGGACTTTTCCAGCCATTCTGTTATCAGGGGCGACAAGCAGATAGAGTTGAACCCCAAGGAATTTGAGTTATTGACGTTGTTAATGTCCAACATCGGCCGCGTGTTATCACGCGAGCAGATACTGCGCAAAGTGTGGGGATATGAATATATAGGAAACGACAGAACTGTCGACGTGCATATTCGATGGCTGAGGAGCAAAGTGGAAAATGACCCGGACAACCCGCAATATATAATCACGGTAAGAGGCTACGGATATAAATTTGTTAAGCCGCCTATTTAGAAAAGCTGAACCGAAAGCCAGGGAATTTTCGTCCAATCCGCCGGCTACGAAATCGGAGAAAACGGTATACCCTGGACGTGAAAATGCATTGGTCGCCGCACTTTCCCGTATTGAAGATGGTGTCCTGATTTTAGACGCGCACAACGTGGTCGAAATGACCAACGTCGCTGCCGAAAGAATCTTTGATATGAAGGCAGGCGTACGTAGAGGGCGTACATTTATTGAAGTTGTCAGGGACTACGAGTTTGATCTGCTTCTCAGGCGAAGCTTGGAAACCAGATGCCCGCAGGATACAGTTATCAAGACTCGACGTGGCAAGATACTCAACGTAGCTATCATGCCGCTGGACGATATTCCCGGGCACATAGTGATAGTGAGAGACCTGACTGAGAGAAACCGCCTGGAAGAAATACATCATGACCTTATTTCCAATATATCGCATGAGTTTAAGACGCCGATTTCTTCCATAAAGCTTTTAGCTGAGACTTTGTTGCAGGGAGCTATAAAGGATGAAAGGGTGGCCAACGAGTTCCTGGAGAAGATCGGGATCGAGGCCGATAAGCTTGCCCAGATGACGGAAGAGCTCAGCCTACTTGCCAAGCTGGAAAGCGGTGAAGCCGATGCGGGAAGAGGCGAGACCGATATAGGCGGGCTTATCAGGCAGGCGGTGGCGCGGTTGAGTACACAGGCTCAAAAGGCTGGTCTTAAAATGGAGGTCGACCTTGCGGCAAACTTGCCCAGGCCGGTGATTGATGGGGACCGTATTGAAAGCGTACTGCTGAACCTGATAGGAAATGCCATCAAATTTACTGGCAGAGGAGGCACTATCACGCTCGCGGCAGGTGTAGATGAGGATAATATACTGGTATCAGTGGCTGACACGGGCATAGGCATCCAGGCAGGGGAATTGTCGCGTATATTTGAGCGATTTTACAAGGTCGACAAATCCAGAGCTGGCGAGGGCTCGGGCCTCGGTTTGGCTATATCCAGGAACATTATTAAAGCCCACGGCGGCAGGATTTGGGCTGAGAGCCAGGAGGGCAAAGGCTCAACCTTTTATTTCACTCTGCCTCTGATATAAAATTGTAAGCTTTTTTTAATCTTTATTTAATCATATTTTAACCCGCCCTTTAATTACATGCGCTACCATGAATTGTAGAGAGTGAATTAATTACAGGGAGGCACAAGACTTGCGATTATTGTTAAAACATGGATTTGCCACACTCATATCAGTACTGCTTGGTGCGGCCATACTGGTTGGATGCAACGCGCCTGCGGCTACGCCGGCTCAAAAACCTTCGTCCTCGGAACAATCTATTTCTCTCAATGGTGCTGGAGCCACCTTTCCAGCGCCTCTCTATACCAAATGGTTCGACGTCTACAATAAACTGACTGGGGTCAAGATAAACTACCAGGCAATCGGTTCCGGGGCTGGAATCAGCCAGATAACGGAGGGAACAGTGGATTTTGGCGCCAGTGATGGAATCATGACTGCCGAGCAACAGGCCAAAGCGGAAGCCAAGAGCGGTCCGATACTACACATCCCGATGACCAGCGGAGCGGTAGCCATCGTCTATAATCTAGAGGGTATTGGCAGCGGACAGCTAAAACTGACGGGCGAAGTCCTGGCTAACATCTACCTGAAAAAAATATCGAAATGGAGCGACTCTTCCATTACCGCTCTCAACCCGGGCTTAAACCTGCCGGATACGGCCATTGCTGTAATTCACCGTTCAGACGGGTCTGGTACAACATATATCTTCACCAACTACCTTACCAAGGTTAGCCGGGATTGGAGCGAACAGGTGGGTAATGCCACCTCGGTCAAGTGGCCGGGTGATATAGGCGGGCAGGGAAATGCCGGCGTGGCCGGCCAGGTACAGCAGATACCAGGCGCCATCGGCTACGTGGAGCTGGCCTATGCCATACAGAATAAAATGACCTGGGCCCAGATAAAGAACTCTTCAGGTAACTTTGTGGAGCCGTCGCTAACTGCAACCACAAAGGCGGCCGAAGGCGTCACGCTTCCTGATGATATGAAAGTGATGTTGACAAATTCATCCAATACCGACGCCTACCCGATCGTTGGCTTTACCTGGATACTCGTCTATGCGAACCAGACTGATAAGTCCAAGGGCGAAGCCCTGGCCAAGGTGCTGTGGTGGGCTATCCACGATGGACAACAGTACGCTGCTCCGCTTAGCTATGCCAGCCTGTCAGAAGAGGCCATAAGCAAAGCTGAAAAGGAGATTCTCTCTATTAAATATCAAGGCAACGTATTGATCAGCCGCTAGGCTGTGACAATAGAATGGAAACAGGGGGTGGTAGAGACTGCCGCCCTGTTTTCCATTTGGGACGTTATAAAATATGACGCGAAATGCGCAGAGCTAAGGGATAATTTATTGTCCAATAATGTGGTTGGTAGCAAGAAAGAAGGCGCCGGGCGTTACGGCGACAGGATATTCTCCAATCTGACGCTGATCTTCTCATTGCTGATGGTAGCCATCCTGGCAGCACTGGTCATCGTACTGTACCTGGATGCCCTGCCGGCAATCAATAAATTTGGGTTTTCCTTTTTCACCAGTACGGACTGGGACCCAGTCAAAGAGATATTCGGGGCTTTGCCTGCTATCTACGGCACACTTTTGAGCGCGGCCATCAGCCTGATAATCGCCGTGCCGATAAGCCTGGGAGCCGCCGTCTTTCTGTCTGAACTGTCGCCAGCCTGGCTGAGCCGGCCAGGCTCCTTTCTGATCGAACTGCTGGCCGCCATACCCAGCGTGATCATCGGGCTATGGGGGCTTTTCGTTCTCGTCCCCTTCGTTCGAAACCCCGTTGAGAGCTGGCTGGGGGCCAACCTGGGATTTTTGCCGCTGTTCCAGGGCCCGCCGTTCGGCGTGGGCTTCCTGAGCGCAGGAGTCATCCTGGCAATAATGATTATTCCTATTATTACCGCCGTCAGCCGTGACGCCATACGTGCAGTGCCCGACAGCCAGCGCGAGGCCATGCTGGCGCTGGGCGCTACCCGCTGGGAGGTCATAAGCCGCGCAGTGCTGCCCTACTGCCGTTCGGGTCTGATAGGTGCAACCATACTTGGACTGGGGCGCGCCCTGGGCGAAACGATGGCTGTGACCATGGTCATCGGTAACTCTTATGCACTGACGGCGTCGCTTTTCTCGCCGGGCGTCACCATCGCCAGCAAGGTGGCCAGCGAGTTCAGCGAGGCTTCCGGGGATGTATTCATAGGCAGCCTGGTTGCGCTGGCCCTGGTGCTGCTGGTAATAACACTTGTAGTGAATATTATTGCACGATTGTTGGTTTGGCGTATGACAGAAATGAGGCCAACATGAGGATAGTCACGGCCAATACAAGCAATCTCAGGCGTAAATGGATGAGCGGGTTGATGCTTGCCTTCTGCGGCCTTGCCGCGGCAATCTGCGTTCTGATACTGGCTGTTATACTGGGCTATATACTCGTGCACGGAATATCCTTTATCAACCTGGACTTTATCACGCAGGCCTCCAGGCCGGTGGGTGAGGCGGGCGGCGGGATGCGTGACGAGATCTTCGGGACGCTAATACTATCTGCCCTAGGCACAGTGCTGGCATTGCCCATCGGGCTAATGGCCGGTGTGTTCCTGGCGGAGTTTGCTGGTCCAAAAGCCGCCGCAGTGGTCAGGTTCCTGGCAGACGTTTTGGCTGGAGTGCCGTCAATAGTAGTGGGCGTGTTTGCCTATGCCATACTGGTTAGACCCATGCACAGCTACTCGGCGCTCTCAGCCGGGGTTGCGTTGGCCATTATCATGATTCCCATTGTGGCCCGCACGGCAGAAGAAGCGCTACGCCTTGTTCCCAGCTCCATGAGGGAAGCTGCCCTGGCGTTGGGCGTGACACGCTGGAGGGCCGTTGTCGGCGTGATTATTCCCGGTGCTATGACCGGTATAGTTACCGGGGTCATGCTGGCTTTCGCGCGCATTGCCGGCGAGACCGCTCCATTAATCTTTACTGCACTTGGCAGCGCCTTTGGTGTGCAGGGCCTGTTCAAGCCCATCGGGGCGCTACCCCTGCAGATCTACCGTTACGCTTTGTCGCCCTATGCCGACTGGCAACAGCAGGCCTGGGCCGGCGCCTTCCTGCTTATAGTCCTCGTCCTGGGAATAAATATCGTCGTGCGCTGGGTTAGCAGCAGAAAGTTTAGATAGGAGATTGCGAAGTCTGAAAGGAAGCGTAAAATGACAATATCTGAACAAATAGCAAATGGGGCGGCGAACTTTACGCAAATGCAAGGCAGCGTGGGCAGGTCACAACCGGAATATATTTTGCAGGTGCAAAAGCTTAGCGCCTGGTATGGAAATACCATGGCCATAAACAGCATCAGTATGGATATTTGCTCCCACGCCATAACAGCCTTGATCGGCCCATCAGGCTGTGGAAAATCCACCTTCATCCGCTGCATGAACAGGATGCACGAGGTATCAGATGGGGGAAGGACGGAGGGGAAAGTTCTCTTCGATGGAAAAAACATCTACGATAGAGAAGTTGATCCGGTTACCGTCAGGCGCCGCATTGGAATGGTATTTCAGAAACCGACTGCCTTCCCGACCATGTCCATTTTCGATAATGTGGCCTCCGGCATAAGCCTGACCCGTCTGTGGAGCAGGCGTAGCGAGCTAAAGGAATTAGTTGAGCGCAGCCTTAAGAAGGCGGCACTGTGGGAGGAAGTGAAGGACAGCCTGAACAAGTCGGGCGCATCGCTTTCCGGAGGGCAGCAGCAGAGGTTGTGTATTGCCCGGGCCATTGCAGTGGAACCCGAGATAATATTGATGGATGAGCCGTGCTCTGCGCTCGATCCCATTTCCACATTGAAGATAGAGGAGCTGATGCTGGAGATCAAGAGGGATTACACGGTGGTTATTGTGACGCACAACATGCAGCAAGCCGCCCGCGTTTCAGACCATACCGGATTCATGCTGCTGGGCGAGCTGATTGAATACGCTTCCACTAGGGAAGTGTTTACCGTTCCTAAAGATAAGAGGACAGAGGACTACATAACAGGCCGCTTCGGCTGATGGGGGCAACGATATGACAAGAGAGACTTATCAAAGACACCTGCGGGAAATTCAGGATGATGTTCTGGTGCTGGGGAGTATGGTGGAAAAGGCGCTGGAACGGTCGATGCAGGCATTGAAACAGCGTGACCTGAAGATGGCCAAACAGGTGGTGGATGATGATAGAGACGTGAACATGAAGCGATTTAATATAGAGGAAAGGGTGCTGAACATCATGAGCACCCAGGCGCCTATGGCCAGCGACCTACGCATTATGCTGGCCACACTGTCCATTATTACCGACCTGGAGAGGATGGCCGACCATGCAGCAGGCAATGCCAAGATTGCCATCATGATAGGCGATGAACCCCCGCTGAAACCGCTTATCGACCTTCCCCGCATGAATGAGAAGGTCATTGAAATGCTGCGCCGCAGCCTGGATGCATTCATAAATCATGACGCAGAGGCGGCCAGGAACCTTGTGCACGAAGACGATGAGATCGATAACCTGTACGACCAGGTTTTCAGGGAGCTGCTTACTTTCATGATGGAGGACCCCCGCACCATCACAAGAGCTACAAGGTTGATATGGGTGGGGCATAACCTGGAGCGTACCGGAGACCGGGTGACCAATATATGCGAGCGCGTGGTCTTTATGGTCACCGGAAAGATGGAAGAGCTGGATGTATCAACTTATTGAATTGTGCTACTCCGAATAGGCTGCTACCTGTATGCGCGCATCCACCACAAAATAGCCGTCGCCCTCCGGCAGGACCTTGACGGGATTGAGGTCCATCTCCAGTATCTGTGGATGGTTCTCAACCATGGCGGATACCCGCAGTATGACCTCCTCAATAGATTCGATGTCAGCGCGCCTGGAGCCCCTCCAGCCCTCCAGCATCTGGTAGGCTTTTACCGAGCGCACCATTTCGTGGGCGTCGATATCGGTGACAGGATGTATATTAAAAGTCACATCCTTGAGCAGCTCGGCGTACACTCCACCAAGTCCGAACATTATGAGGGGGCCGAAGGCGAGGTGCTGCGTAACGCCGACAATGACTTCGATGCCGCCCTGAACCATTTTCTGAACAATCACGCCCTGCATCTCATCCTGCCTGCCAATGCTTTCAAGGTTCTGGCTGATTCGGTTAAAAGCCTTTTCCACCTCGCCCCTGGCTCGGCAGTCAAGTATGACGCCCTCAACATCGGTGCGCTGCATGATGGTGGAGGAAAGTATTTTCACGGCGACAGGACAGCCGATCTCCTCTGCCGCTGTGGCAGCCTCGCCAGGCGTTCTGGCCAGCTTGAGGGTAACCACCTTTAGTCCGTAGCAATCGAGCAGCCCGGTTATGGCCTCAGCATCCAGCCAGGCCGGGCTTTTTCCGGCTTTCCCAAGTGCCGATTGTATGATTTCCTCGGCCCTGATCTTATCAATATCCTTGAACTCGGGTATCCTGCCGGCCGGCTTCTTCAGGCGCTGGCTGAACTCGAGCGCCCGTGACAGCGCTCCGGCCGTGGCCTCCGGGAAGGCGAACGATGGGACATAGCCTTTCTCGTGTGAACCCAGCTCAATGCGGGCGCCCCTCAGGCCCAGGAACGATGTTACCAGCGGTTTCCCCACGTGCCTGAATGAAGGAGCAACTTCTTTTACGGCCGCCGCAAACTCATCGGTCAGTTTAAGTATGGGGGGAATGAAAATCACAATCACAATATCAACGTTTTCGTCGTCCCTCAGCAGTTTGAGCGCTTCCCTGTACTGGTCGATGGTGTAGTCCGGAGAGAAATCGATGGGATTGGAGATAACAGCCTTGGGAGAAAGAAAGGTCTTGAGCTGCTGCAGTGTATTTTCAGATAGGGCTGGAATTTCCAGGCCCCTGGCTCTGCAGGCATCTGCCGTCAGCATGGCCGGGCCGCCGGCGTTGGAAATAATAGCCACCCTGCCGCCGGCCGGCAGCGGCTGGTTGGCCAGCAGGCCTCCCGTATCGAACAGGTCTTCCAGTGCGTTTACGCGTAGAATGCCGGCCTGTTTAAACAGGGCTTCAGTGGCCGCTTGGTCCGTGGCCATGGCGCCGGTCTGCGAGGCCATGGGCCTTGCCAGCTGAGAAGGGCGGTCGGCCACCACTGCCACCACCGGCTTGCGTGCCGTAATGCTCCGGGATATGCGGGCAAACTTACGCGGATTGCCGAAAGTCTCTAAATATAACAGCACAACGTCTGTATCCGGGTCATCCTCCCAGTATTGAAGCAGCTCATTGCTGGAAATGTCTGCGCGGTTACCGATGCTGACGAAAGTGGAAAGGCCGATGTTCAGGCTGGTGGCATACATCAGGATGGCCGAGCCCAGCACTCCGCTCTGCGTAACAAAGGCGATATTTCCATGGGGTGGGAATACAGAGGAGAATGTCGCATTGAGGTTGACCTCGGGGTTGGTATTTATCATGCCCATGCAGTTGGGGCCGAGCATGCGCATGCCGTAGCTGCGTATCATCTGCACAAGCTTGTCCTGGCGCTGCTTGCCCTCCTCCCCGATGTCCTCAAAGCCGGAGCTCATTGTCACAATGCCCTTGACTCCCTTGCGTGCGCACTCTTCCGCTACGGCCTGGACCTTCTCTGCGGGCACAGCGATGATGGCCAGGTCGATATCTCCCGGTATATCCAGTATGGATGGATAGGCTTTTACAGCAGCAATGACCTCTGCATTTGGATTGACAGGGTAAACAACGCCGTTAAAATTCTGCTGGATGAGGTTGCGGAATACGAAGTTTCCGATGGTGCTTGGCCTACGCGAGGCGCCGATAACGGCCACCGATTTTGGGTTGAGAAAGGTCCGCAGGGATGCTATGGACGATATTTTTTCACGTTCGAAGGATTTCTGTTCAACTATCTCCGTGGGGGCGAGGTCGAGCAGACCAATATAGGTGGAGCCCTGGACCTGCCTGCGCATGGTGTAGCCGCTATTGATGAATATATTCATCATATCCTTGTTTTCGGCCAGCACCTCGGCTTCGAAGGTGGTGATACCCTTATCACGGGCAATGTAGGCAAGCTGGTCCAGCAGGTGGCTGCCAATGCCCAGGCCCTGGTATTTATCCTCCACCTCGAACGCCACCTGCGCCATTCTGGCACCGGGCTCGCGGGCAAACTGGCCTATGGCAATGACTTTCTCATCCTCTCCTTCCCCCAGCGTCCCCACCAGCCCGAAGGTATTCACGTAGTCCACGGCCGCCCAGCGTCGCGCCTCCTCCCGGGAAAAATGGGTGACTGTGTGATGGAACCTCAGGTAGATGGTCTGCTTGCTCAGCCGGCTGAAGAGAGCGATAAGCCTTTCCTCATCCGACGGCCGGACAGGACGGAGATGCAGGCTTGAGCCATCCTTTAAGGCAACGGTAGCTGAATATTTCCCAATACTTTTATCATCCAGGCCCATCATCATCTATACTCTGCTTACCCTGCCTTTAAACCCGTACTGCCCGAAGGTGAATTACACGTATTTTCAGTACAATGTTAGCACATTCAAAGCTTGCCCTGCAGTGACCTGATATCGTCCTCCGCTTCAGCGACTATGCGCTCGATAAGCTCCTTGCAGGTGGGGAGGTCGCGTATACGGCCGACAACCTGGCCGAAGGGCACCACGCCGTTATCCAAATCGCCCTCGTCCAGCACCTTGCCCAGTGCTTCCACGCCAATGGCCTGGCGGGCAAGCTCAGTCAACCCTCTCTTCTGCAGGCTGCCGAAGAACAGCTTCCATAAGGGCATATCCATTTGCTTACGAAGCGACCAACCCGCCCTCAGCGCCTCCACATAGGATGTTTTCCCTTTGGCCATATCGATGGCGCGCTTGTTGGCATACCAGCGGCCGGGCAGGCCGTCGATTCCGGCCGAATAAAGGGTCTCCTCCATGGTAGTGTTCATGGCGACCTGTTTGATATGCGGATGGACAGCGCATTCCTGCGTCAGTACAAAACGGGTCCCCATGGCAATTGCATCGGCGCCCAGCGCCAGCGCTGCAGCCAGGCCGCGCCCGTCGCAGTAACCGCCGGCCGAGATGATGGGCGTCTGGACTTTGCAGGCGATCTGCGGAAGCAGCACCATGCCGCCGACGTCGCTTCCATGCGCAGCAGCTTCGTGCGCAGTGACGATCAGGGCGTCCGCCCCCTGCTCCGCTGCCCGGATGGCATGGCGCTCGGTGGCCACGGTGGAAATGACTTTGCCACCGTATACGTGAGCTGCTTTGATGATCCAGTCGCCTTTGCCTAGGGCGAAGTTTATGATAGGGGCTTTCTCGGCCAGGGCTACCTCGGCATTCTCCTTGCCGTTAGGGAAGATGAGCGTGACGTTAATGGCAAAAGGCTTGTCCGTCAGCGATTTTATCTCTTGAATGATGCCTTTTAACTGGTCAGGCGTATTGGCTACGCTGTTAAAAATTCCCAGTCCGCCCGCGTTGCTGACCGCCGCCACCAGCTTGGGCAGGCTGACATAAGCCATGCCCGAGAGCGCAATTGGATGCTTTATGCCGAAGAGTTCCGTTATCCTGGTTTTCATTCTTCAGGACCTCCGTCTGTTATTGCTATGCTGACCCGTAATAGTCTCAAAAATCTGATTTGTTGTCAAAGAAAATAAGTATGAAGTTTTATGACTTTAACTTAAAATATGCCTGATTGTTCCGGCACAAGCACTATGCTATGATATGACAAAATGTTATTCAGTTCAAGTATAGGAGGAATCAGATGAAGACAAGGATGACCGAGCTATTCGGCATTAAATACCCCATCATGTGTGGCGGGATGATGTGGCTGTGCAAACCCGAGTTGTGCGCAGCTGTGAGCAATGCAGGAGCGCTGGGTAATATCACCTCGGCCAACTACAACACGGGCGAGGAGCTGCGCAAAGCTATCAGTCAGACACGTGAAATGACGGATAAGCCCTTCTCTATAAACCTGACACTGATGCCCTCCTTTCGCATAACCAAGGAGATGTACAACCAGTGGTTTTCGGCGGCCCTGGAAGAGAAAGTTGCGGCCTTTGAAATCTCCGGGGCTCCCATCGATAAGTTCTTCGGGCCGGACGCCGTAAAGATGGCGCACGATGCCGGCGCCAAATTGATACACAAGGTGGGCTCAGTCAGGCATGCCGTTCACGCCGAGCATGCCGGCTACGATGCGGTCATTGCCGCCGGGGTTGAGGAAGGAGGACATCCGCTGAACGACGACGTGACTACCATGGTGCTCACGCCGCGCATGGCCGAGTCGGTCAAGATTCCCGTCATCACCACAGGGGGCATTGCGGATGGCAGGGGCCTCGCTGCTGCGCTGATACTTGGCGCAGAGGGAGTGATGATGGCCTCCAGGTTCATGGCGACTAAAGAGTGCCGCATGAACTCCAGGGTAAAAGACGAGCTTATCAGGCGGCAGGAATTTGAAACAACGCTGTACGGCAAGACCATAGAGCTGCAGGGACGCGCACTGAAGAACCAGGTACTGGGCCAGATCTTAGAGATGGAAGGAAGGCGTGCCAAGCTGGAGGAGCTGGCGCCCCTGCTTTCCGGTCTGCGCCAGACGGCTATCTGGGACGAGGGCGACGTTGAGGCCGGGCTCATTCCCGTGGGACAGTCCATCGGCATGATTCACGATGTGGTCAGCTGCAAGGAGCTGGTGGAAAAGATAGCCAGCCAGGCCGAGGAACTGCTCAAAGGAACAGCCAAACGGGTACGGGCTTAAGCCGTAAATATATGGCGAATGTCAGGCCAGCATTGAGCCGGTTTTCTTAATTGTGGCCTCGGCTTCACTGATGATGCTATCCATCAGCTCTTTGACCGTGGGCAGCTCGTTGCAGGCGCCGATAACCTGTCCGGCAAAGAATATGCCTTCCTTGAGATCACCCTCGTAAAGCGCTCTGGTATGGCGTAGATTGCCGGCAGCCTGCCTGGCCTGCACCCACAGCGGATGGCTCTCCTCAGCCCCGATCATTTTCAGGCTCATGCCGATGAATTGCGGGTAGCTCAAGTTGAGCATCTTCTTAACGTCGTAGGCACCTTTAAATGCGTCCACCAGCGGAAAGCCACCTTTGACCATTTTCTCCGTAACGGATGTTTTAAGGGCCCGTCCGGGCATACCGTCGAATTTATCGCTGTAGAGAGTATCGTTTTCCGAGGCCTTCAGGCATAGCTGTTTGAAATTGTCGTGGACCATGCTCTCTTTGGTCAGTGCGAAGCGTGTGCCCATGGAAATGCCGCTGGCACCCAGGGCCAGCGCTGCAGCCAGGCCGCGACCGTCGGCGTAGCCACCGGCGGAGATAATAGGAATCTTGACCCGGCTGGCTATTATGGGAAGAAGGACCAGGGTGGTAGCCTGTTCACCATGGGCAGCTGCCTCGTGACCGGTGACCACTATGGCATCGCAACCCAGCTCAGCCGCCTTGACTGCGTGCTTTACCGTGGCCGTGGTGCCCAGCACCTTGCCGCCATAAGCGTGTATCTGATCGATAAACCAGGGTTTACCCAGAGTATAGTTGAGCACCGGCACCTTTTCCTCGATGGCCACCTGGATGGTCTCCTGTGCTATCTGCCCGAACATCAGTATCTGGTTAATGCCGAAGGGCTTATCGGTCAGGCTTTTTATCTCGCGTATGTTTTTTCGGGTTTCCTCTGGCGTGCACCTGGCGGTGGCGAAGATCCCCAGCCCGCCGGCATTGCAGACGGCGGCAACCAGCTTGGGCTCTGTAACCCAGTTCATCCCTGCCAGCATGACCGGGTGTTTGCATCCGAACAGCTCTGTCATAGGGGTTTTTATCATATCAAGCTCCTTTTGATAAAGATAGAGTATATTTATATAAGAAGATCACACGGGATAAAGATCATGGATTCTGTGGATTGTATGGCCTTTGCCGGGATGTTATTATATATCACCTTGATTCGAAGCTCAAGTTGATTGGTTCTTCAATTAAGATTTAACCCTGATTAAAGCGAAGGATGTCTGAAGCATGTTCAAAGATATTGTGACAGAGCTTGACCCGCTGTTTAATCCTCGCTCAGTAGCCCATATAGGGGCGACCAACAACCGCAACAAGTGGGGCTTTTCCACTATCACCAGCCTGATGCAGACGTTCCAGGGGCCGATATATCCGGTGAACGTTCATGAGCAGCAGATCCAGGGGCTTAACGCCTATAAAAAAGTAACCGATATTAAAGAACCTGTGGACCTGGCGGTGTTTACCATCCCGGCCGAGAAGGTAGCTGAAGCCATGCAGGACTGCGTTGATAAAGGCGTTAAATCGGCCGTAGTTATATCAGCTGGCTTTGCTGAGACCGGCCCTGAGGGAAAGAAGCTGCAGGACGAGGTCCTGCGCATAGCACAAAAGGGGAATATCAGGTTCATCGGGCCCAACTGTATGGGTTACTGGAGCGCTTCGTCTTCGCTGGCGGCTTTCATGATGCCGCTGCTGGTCAGGGACGGGCCGCTGGCATTTGTCTCGCAGGGGGGTAATGTTGGGGCTGCCGTGGTTGTGGCTGGATATGAGCGTGGCATAGGTTTTCATCACTATGTCAGCTGTGGCTGCGCCGCCGACATCCAGATAGAAGACTATATCGACTACTTTGGCCGCGACCCTGCAGTAAAGGTCATCATCACCTATATCGAGGGACTGAATGACGGCATCAAGTTTGCCGAGGTAGTTGAGAAAGTCACACCGCGCAAACCGGTCATCGTTCTGAAGCCGGGTAAGACCGAAGCCGCCGCCAAGGCCATCAAATCTCACTCAGGCGCCATGGCGGGCAGTGACGCCGTTTACGATGCGGCCTTCAAGAAAATGGGAGCTATACGCGTGGAGAACCCGGAGGAGATGCTGGACGTGGCCATAGCCTTTTTAACCCAGCCGCTGCCTAAAGGCCGTAACGTGGCTATCATCACTCCCGGCGGCAGTTACGGGGTGCTTTGCGCCGAAGCCTGTGAGCAGGGCGGGCTCAACGTTGTAAAGCTGCCGGATAAAACGATAGAGGAAATGGACAAGATATTTCCGCCCAGGTGGAGCCGCGGCAATCCCGTTGACCCGGCTGGGGACCGTAACTTTATTGCTTACCTGACGGCCGCAGTCAGGCTGCTGGAAGTGAAAATTGTGGACTCACTGATTTTCATGGGCTTCGGTGGCTTTTCTCTGTTTGGCAATTTGCTGTTGCGACAGCGCTCGCAGCAGGGGCAACTTGTCACTAAAGCCGAACAGCCTCGGCATAGTTCCAGCATGCAAGCTATCATCCCCATCATCGAGGATGTGAAGTCGGCCAACATATACAAGTCCGAGACAGCCATTAAACAGCTGATAAGCATGCTGGGCCTGATACTGGGCATCCAGGATAAGATGGAAATTGAGGACCTGGCCAACATGACTATTGCCGCCAGGCATTCCGGGAAAATTGCCGATGACCTGATCGACGACCTGCTGGAGTTGGCCGGCGGCAGGGAGCCTGAAGGCAGGACCAGGATAGATATAATCAATGATATGCTCACCAGGCTATTGACTGCGCTGGTATCTCAGTGGATAGAAAGCTATCGCAAGCCGGTGATCACGACCACATTTACTGAAGAGCAGGTCAGGCTGGTGGACAACCATTACGATTACACGTCCGGCAACAGGGCCGCCCGGGTGCTGCTCAAGCTTACCGAATACTCCGACTATCTGACCAGGATAGGGGTCCCGGTGGAGCAGTTCAACCTGGTACCGCAAGCTGGCAGCCACGCATTTAGCCCTGTTGACATGTGAAGCGTTAACGGATATTCTGTCCCCATTCTTAGAAGAGGAGGTATGACCATGGCTAAATCATCCACCGGGCTGGAAGAAAACGTAGCTGCACTGCTCTCATACGTGGTTGGCTGGATAACGGGACTGATATTTTTCCTGATCGAGAAGGACAGTAAGTTCGTAAAATTCCATGCCATGCAGTCCATCATTACCTTTGGCGCTGCTGCCATTCTTAGTTTTATCCCCTTCCTTAATTTTGTGGTTTGGATCATAGCCTTTATCCTGTGGATTCTGCTGATGATCAAGGCTTACCAGGGAGTCAAATTCAAGCTGCCGCTTATAGGCGATCTGGCTGAAAAGTGGTCGGCCGCATAGCCACAAAGGACTTTGGTACTAGTACGAAAATCAGCCGTCGAAGCTATTGACATCTGAACGTAGAATGATCTATGCTTCAAAGATAAAATTTTTATAGGAGGGTTGTCGTAGATGCAGGCTTATTGCATGAAGTGCCGAGCTAAGAAGGAGATGAAAAATCCCAGGGCCATTACCATGAAGAATGGCAAGCCGGCAAGTCAGGGTGTCTGCCCCAGCTGTGGGACCAAGATGTTCAAAATCGGCAAAGCCTAGAATATTATTTAACAGATACTCTATGGAAAGGGCTGGATGCATCCAGCCCTTTCTGATTTTTTATGGCGTTAAAGCGGCAGCTGGGCGCAGTGAACGGTTCTGATGAGGCAGATGTCTCCTCTGGAAATATTGGACTGCCGGCCTAACGGCGCAGAGCGGGACGCCCGCAAACGGAATTTATGGCAATGGCCGTCCGGTAGGAGTGCATAATATTACCGGCAACATGGTTCCAGTTATAAAGCCCGACCACTTCTTTAAATCCGTTCTTGCCGTCAGCGGCTCCCGCCAGCATGGTCTCCATGCCGCGGGCCAGCTTGGCCGGCTCGTTGCCTGTGACCAGCCTGCAGGACGGACATATCTGGGCTATGTCCCTGACCTCGCCAACATCCGTTGCTATGATAGGCGTGCCGCATGCCAGTGACTCCAGTGCCACCAGGCTGAAGCTTTCATAATAAGAAGGTATCACGCAAAAATCAGCAGCGTTGTAGTACAGGTACATATTCGCGTGTTCCACCGGGCCTACGAATATCACCCTGCCGTCGGCCGCGGCAGGACGCAGCCCACGCCTGTCCTCGCCGCCGACAATGACCAGCTGAAAGTCGCTGTCATGCGACATGAGTGAAACGGCCTGAAGCAGATTGTCCAGTCCCTTGATAGGATCGAGCCTCCCGACGAAAAGTATGGTGCTCCGGGACGGCAGGCCGCACATTTGCCTGGCCAGCTCCTTGTCGATGGGGTGGAACAACTGCGGATTTATACCGCAGGGAATCACCCTTATCTTTCCGGAGCAGGCGTTGTATCTGCTGATAAGCTCCTGTTTTTCCCTGGCAGTGGAAGCTATGATGAAATCAACTTCTTCTATTATGGAACGTTCGCTGTTAATCCTGTATTCAGGCTTGATCACACCCAGGCCTGCGCTGTTCTTGACCGCTGCCAGCGTGTGGAACATGGTGACATGCGGAATGTCCCAGTGTCGCTTCAGGTTGTTGCCCACCATCCCCGACAGCCAGTAATGGCTGTGGATCAGGTCATAGTGAGTATTGTTAGCCATGCAGGTGGAAATGATGGACTCTGTAAGGTCCGACAGGTGCCCGTCCAGGCCGTTATCTGCAAGCCGGGCGTAGTCGCCGGAATCAAGGTGAATCAGGCGCAGGTTGTCATTGATCTGAGCCAGTCCGCAGTCCGCTTCTTCATGATGCGCGCAGGTGAAAATGTCTACCATGTGCCCGGATGAAGTGAGCTCCCGCGCCAGGTTCTGGATGTATATGTTCATGCCGCCCGTGTATCGGCCGCCCGGTTTTCCATACGGGCAGCTATGCAGGCTCAATACGGCTATACGAAGTCGATCTTCCAAAATTACCTTTCCCGTTAAGGCACTCGATTTTTAATTATACATCTAAACAGCGGTGCCTCCGTACCTCCCAGATGAAACTTGTACTTCTCTCCGCCGCGGAGGAAATCGAAATTCCCTCTTTTCTCCTCAATGCTCTGTTTAATGCGCAGATATTTTGATAGCACACCCACGCTCAACCAGCGGTAATCCGGGTTATAGCCGCTGTTGTACAGGTATACATCATTTCTATAGATGAAGCTTAGAGTAGCCGCCACCGGCGAATTGTTGAGCTCCAGCAAACCCATGCTGAGCATATCGGTAGAGGCGGCGAGCGAGACCACGTCCCTGAAAAACGCCTCCATAGTTTCTGTTAAAAACCTGTTCTTGTCCTCCCTGCTCTCACGGAAAAAAAGCAGGAATATATCGATGTCTGTTATGCTCGGCCGGTTGATGGTGCGGAAGGTGATCTCCCCTTCTTCATTCAGCCGTCGTTCCTTCCTGAGTATTTCGTGCCGCTGCTTTCCGTTCAGGGCGGACAGGTAAGACGGCAGGTCCTCAGGCAGTTTCAGGACCACAGTCATATCGTCCTGGCTGCAGGAAACATTCAGGCCGGTTTTCTCCGCCATGGGCACGAGAAAGCGGCGCACATTGGAATCGGGCAACAGGGAAAAGAGATCGAGGCCATCCCCTCCCAGGGTGCTCAAGTTTTCCAGCAAAGTATTGAAAAACGGCTCCTCCTTGCCCTCTGCCACAATGAAATCCAGGAAATCACAGACGCTGTTGCTGCCGATGAAAAACAGGGTCCCATTTTCCCGGCGCAGGGGGGCTATGCCTATTACCTCCTGGTCTTCCATAACCGCGGCCAGGCACAATTTGCTGGCAGAGCCGAAGTGACTCCACCACAGCTCGGACCAGCCTGACGAGGAGAAAAGGACCCTGGCGCTCGATCTTGAGTACAGGTACTGCCAGTCCTGGCGGAAATCGTCGAAGCTGCCTGTGATTAGTTTGAGCATTAAATCGCCTTCATGTGATAAGTAATATATTTAGAGGTCAAAGCTCTGGCCGTATTCGGGAACCGCCACGTCCTTAAGACCGGACTGGCGCAGTGCATCGGCCAGAGAGAGCGCTGCGGATTCCTCCCCGTGCACCACGAAGACCCTCTGCCACCTGTCTTTGCCTGCGCTTGCCCACCTGATGAGGTCATTGCTGTCAGCGTGCGCACTGAACTCGTTGAATATTTCCACGCCGCAGCGCAGCTTGTACTTTTCACCGAAAATGGGGACCTCGGGCCACTTCTCGGCGATTTTGCGGCCGAGCGTGTTCTCAGCCTGCCAGCCCACGATCAACACCGTGTTTCTTGAATCCCCGATGTTATTCTTCAGGTGATGCAGGACCCGTCCCGCTTCAGCCATACCGGAACCCGCTATTATCATGACGGGAGTTTTTATCAAGTTTAGCTTTTTGGACTCCTCCACGCTGGATACATAGCGCAGGCCGCGGAAGCCGAAGGGGTCTTCAGCAGTCCTGATGAACTCCAGTGTTTCAGAGTCGAAGCACTCCGGATGTGCCCTGAAGATATCAGTTGCATCCATGGCCAGCGGGCTGTCTACGAAGATAGGGATGTCCGGTATCTGACGGGCCAGTTTCAGGTGGTGGAGCAGATAGACCAGCTCCTGTGTGCGCTCAAGCGCAAAGGAAGGCACGATCAGCTTGCCACCTTGCTTAACCGTCTCGTTTATCACCCGGGTCAGCTTCTCCTGAACGTTCTTGATGTCGGCGTGCAGCCTGTTGCCGTAGGTGCTCTCCATAATCAAGATGTCGCAATCAGTCACCACAAACGGATCACGGATGATCGGCATGCCGTAACGGCCGAGGTCACCCGTGTAGCAGACGGAAAGCTGCCTGCCGGCGTCATGGATATTTATGACCGTGATGGCCGAGCCCAGTATATGCCCTGCATCGTGAAATGTGACCTGGATATTATCTGCCACGTTGAACGTGTGATCATAGGAGCTGCCGCGCAGCAGTTTTAAGGCGGGAGGAACATCTGCCAGGCCGTACAAAGGTTCCACAGGCGGCTCGTTATGCCTGCGCCTGACCTTGTTGACGAATTCGATGTCGCCCTCCTGAATGTTGGCGGCGTCTGTAAGCATGATGTTGGCCAGATCCAGGGTGGCGGAGGTGCAGTTCACATCGCCCGAATAGCCTTGCTTGACCAGGTTGGGCAGGTCGCCCAGGTGGTCCATGTGGGCATGCGATATGACAACTGAGTTGAGGGACGAAGGGCTGAAAGGAAAATGCAGGTTCTTGTCGTAAGTTTCCGAGCGGCGTCCCTGGAAGAAGCCGCAGTCCAGCAATATTTTATAGCCGTTGACATCCAGCAAGTGCCTGGAGCCGGTGACCGTGCGTGCAGCGCCGTTAAAGCTGAGCTTAATCAATGGCCCTTCGTCCTACAATGGCCTGCCTGAGGTACCAGCTGCTGACGATATTCTGCACATCTTCCGGTTGGTCCGACAGCCTTAGTAAATGCAGGTCATCCTCAGATATGTATCCCTTGGAGAGCACCGACGTCTGCAGCCAGTCGAGAAAGCCGCGCCAGTAGGCCGAGTTGAAAAGAATCACCGGGAAAGGCTTAATTTTATTGGTCTGTATCAGCGTGAGCACCTCGGTCAGCTCGTCCAGTGTGCCGAGACCTCCAGGCAAAATAACAAAAGCTGTGGCATATTTCACCAGCATGATCTTGCGCACGAAGAAGTGGTTGAAAGTTATATTAAGGTTAGAATAGACATTGCACTTCTGTTCCTGGGGAAGGATGATGTTGAGCCCCACGGACTTGGCGCCTGCTTCGCTAGCGCCAAGATTGGCGGCCTCCATCATGCCGGGGCCCCCGCCGGTTATTATATTGAAACCCTGTTTGCCCAGAAGGAATGCAATCTGCTTGGCGTTCTGGTAGTCTGTTTCCTGCTGTGTGGCGACAGCCGAACCATAGATAGTTACTGCCGGTTCAATGCCGGAGAGCTTGTCAAAGCCCTCGACCAGCTCGCCTATATAGCGAAACAGTCGCCACGATTCCTCCTTCTCCAGCGAGTTGATCTCGTATCTCTCGGGCATTGTACACCTCGACTAGTTTATTCCATAGTTGGACTTATGGTTGACAGGATCCGTCGATAACTACCACCGCCTGCATATACGTCCAAATGTATTTAGAATAGCTCCGCAACATATAGCTGTCAAGCTATGAAAAGATACGGCTGCGGGCGCTATTGGCTGACCGATATCATGGATCCGTCCGCGGTTTTGGTCACGTTGATAAGCACCGGGAATTTATCTTTGAGCTCTTCCAGATGGGTGATGACGAAGACCTTGTCGAAGTCATCCTGTATGGAATTTATGGCCTCAACCAGCTTTTCCAGTCCTGCGCTGTCCTGAGTGCCGAATCCTTCGTCAATAATAAGGACGGGCATGGCTGCGCCGGCCTTGCGTGTCAGCAGCCTGGATATGGCGATGCGCAGCGCCAGGTCTATACGGAATGCCTCACCGCCGCTGTACATTTCGTAGCTGCGCGTGCCCAGCTCATCTGCGATCTTGATGTCCAGTGTCTCGATCATATCGCCCTTTTTGGTGCCGCGCTGTGATTCGAGTGAGATGGACATGCGGTTGTCCGTCATTTTGCCTATCAGCAAATTGGCTTCATTGGTTATTTCAGGTAGGGATTCTTCTATGATCAGCGCCTGTATGCCTTTTTTGCTGAAATCTTTGGCCAGCTCAGCGTAAATATTCTCCTCATCCCTACTCCGGTGGAGCGATTTCTCTTTTATCAGTTTTTCCGATTCTGCTCTGTCCAGCTGGCTGATCTTTTCTTTCAGTTCGGCCATCCTGTCCCGTAGTTTACGGTCTTCAGCCTGCAGCTCCCGTTGCCTGGCTTCCAGCTTGATCATTTGCTGTGTAACTTCATTCAGCTCAGAGAGTTCATTTTCTATCTGCCTGCTCTGGTCCGTCAGGCTCTTGATTTCGCTCTCAAGGCCTGAGATAGCGCTGAGCGAATCTGCTCTCTGGCGGTCCTCAGTTTCCAACCGCGATTTTGCTCCGGAGAGTTCCGTGTTAAGCTGCTCGAAATTCTCCAGCGCTGCTTTGCGCTGGCTTACCTGTTTATGATCTGCGGTGTCGTAGGCCAGATCACCCAGTTCCCGTTCAATTGACGCCAGGGAATTCTGCTCGTCGGCGGCATAACGCTTATGCCTGATATCCTCTTCCAGCTCCTTCAGATGTGACTCCGCCGCTTTCAGTTCCTGTGCCGCGTTACGTGCATCGGCAATTTCCTTTTCTACTACGGCCAGTTGCTGCTTAATCTGGTCGTTTTCGGCTTTAAAGGCCGTATCTTTTTCTTTTAATTCTTTTTCCAGTGATGCCAGCTCCGAGCGGTGCTCTTCCAGCTGGGCTTCGTTTTCGTGCACATTGAATATTTTATCGCCCAGCTCAGCGTCAAGCTTCTTTTTGATGCGAGCGCATCCGTCTGGTCCCAGCGGCGATTCGCACAGCGGGCATTTAGCCCCGGCGTGCGATATCATTTCCAGCTTGGCCCGGATGTCATCGGCTGCGGCGGTAAGCTGTGAGTTGAGCGTTGTGACGGTGCTTATAATGCCGTTAAGTTCCGTAACGGACTTTTTACCGGCCTCCAGGCCGGCGGCCATTTTATTTAACTCCTGCTGGCGCGATAGCGCCTGGGACTTCTGCTGCTCCAGCCCTCCCAAACGGGAAGCTTTTACCTGTAATTCATCAACGCGATTTGATAGGACTTTGAGCTGGTTTGTGTACATATTCTGCGCGGAATTGACCAGCGTCTCCAGTTTATTCTTGCGCTGGATAAGCTCGAGATATTTTTTCAGCTTTTCAGTGAGAACGTCTTCTTGTATGGAAAGCTTTTTAAATTCTGCATAACCTTTTTCTATCTCATCCCTGCGGGACAGTAACTTTTCTATTTTTTCGATATTGCTTTCTGCAGCAGCCAGCCTCTGCTGCCAGGACTGCAGGTCGCTGTTCCTGACGCCGACCTGCTGCTTTATCAGCTCCAGTTGTTTCTGCTTGACAAGCAGGTCTTCTTTCCGATGTCGAAACCCAGATATCTCACGATCCAGGTCCTGTTTGGCCCGGTCCATTTGGGACAGCGCTTCCCCGACCTTCTCCCTGTCATCCTCGTGCTGCGGCCGTTCGGCTATCCTGCCGGTCAACAGGGAAATCTCCTTCTCATAGTTCTCCGCTTCGATCTTGCTGCGCTCCGCCTGCTGGCGTGACTGCTGCTCAAGCTGGTCGTAGAAAGACAGGTCTAGAATATTGGCCAGGATGTCCTTTCGCTCTCCCGGCCTCTTTTTGCTGAACTCATTAGCCCTGCCCTGCAGGAGCATGGCGCTGTTGACGAAGGTCTGGTAGTCGAGGTGAAGCAGCTTGATGATTTTATCCTGCGTTTCGGTCCGGGTGTGTTCGGAGATCGATTTGAATGAGCCATTGCTCAGCAGCTGAAGGTCCAGCATGCCCTGTCCTGATTTAGCCCCGGCAGACCGGGTATGCTTGCGTATCACGCGTAGGCGGTCATCACCGGATAGAAATTCGAGCTCCACTTCCATCTCGTTGCTTGAGGAATGAATGAGCTCATCGTTGCTTCTTCCCCGGGATGCCTCACCCCAGAGCGCCCAGGTCATGGCATCGAAAATGCTCGATTTACCACTGCCGTTAGCGCCGCACAGGCAGGCTACATGCATTCCGCTGAAATCAATCGGCGGAACATTTTTGCGGTAGCACAGGAAGTTTTTAATTGAAAGCTTGATCGGGATCAATACACTGCCGCTCCGGTCGCTCCGATTATATCCACAGGCCCCCAGTGAATTATGATATTCTTGTAGAGATTGGTATATTGATATCGCTGGAATCTCTGGGGCAATTAAAGGGCCTCCGACATATTTTAGCATATAAGCTGACCGATCAAGCTACGTTTCTCGGGTATAAAGCGGATTGACATGTTTGAAGTCCTCAGTGAAAAACTAGGCAAGATATTCAGTGGCCTGAACAATAAGGGCAGGCTGAGTGAAAAGGACGTGGACGAAGCCTTGCGGCAGGTCCGCCTGAGCCTGCTGGAAGCCGACGTCAACTTCAAGGTGGTCAAGGCCTTCCTGGCGGCGGTCAGGGAAAAAGCGGTGGATGCCAGGATACTTGAGAGCCTCAGCCCGGCGCAGCAGATCATCAAGATAGTTAATGAGGAGCTTATTGGCCTTCTGGGCACTGAACCAGCCAGGCTGAAAGCATCGGCAAAGTCGCCTTCGGTCGTCATGCTGGTAGGTCTGCAGGGCGCCGGCAAGACCACCACGGCAGCCAAGCTGGCGCTGCATCTCAAGCAGTCCAATCAGCGGGCGATGCTGGTGGCTGCCGATACGCGCAGGCCCGCTGCCGTGGAGCAGTTGAAGGTCCTGGGCAAGCAGCTGGACATCCCTGTATATGCCGAGGATATCAAGTCGGAGCCCCTCAAGATATGCCGCAATGCACTGAAAGCGGCGGACGAGCTGGCGGCCGGCTGGACAATAATTGATACGCAGGGCAGGCTGCAGATAGATGAGCCGTTGATGAAGGAACTGGTGGAGATAAAGAAGGCGGTGGCCCCATCGGAGATATTGCTGGTCGCCGATGCGATGACCGGGCAGGAAGCCGTAAATATCGCGGACCAGTTCAATAAGGACCTGGGATTGACTGGACTGATACTGACCAAAATGGACGGCGATGCCAGGGGTGGAGCCGCCTTGTCCATAAAGCATGTGACCGGTGTGCCCATCAAATTTATCGGCCTGGGCGAGAAAGCGTCCGCACTGGAGATATTTTATCCGGACCGTCTGGCCTCGCGTGTGCTGGGCATGGGTGACGTGCTTACGCTGATAGAAAAAGCTGAGAAGACGTTTGATAAGGAGAAAATGGTCCAGCTTGAATCCAAGCTGAAAAAATCGGAATTCGACCTGGAGGACCTGCTGGAGCAGATGCGCCAGATCAAGAAGATGGGCAGCTTCAGCCAGCTGCTGGAGATGGTGCCAGGGTTTTCCAAGCTGACCAGGGGAATCAACGATAAAGAAAGCCTGGACAGGACCAGGAGAATAGAAGCGATGATACTGTCGATGACTGCTGAGGAGCGCAGGAATCCCGGTTTGATAAACGGTAGCAGGAAACGCAGGATTGCCAGGGGCAGCGGGACGTCACCGGCGGAAGTAAATCAGCTGTTGAACCAGTTCTATAACATCCAGAAGATGACCAAGATGATTACCAAGGGGAAATTACCGGGTAATCTGTCGGGCTTCATGCCGCGTTGATCGCTCTATTTAGTGGTCGTCGTGGCGCCAGTAATCTTGATCTGCCCGTCACTGACCGTGATATCTTTTATATTTACCTTCATGCCTTCCAGCGGTGCATTGAGCTTGATCAGGACGTTAAGCAAATTTTCAACGCTGGAATCGAAATTACCGGGCAGAGGAAGCTTGCCCAGCATGAAATCCATGATGATGAACTTGGGTTTGCCATTCTCAGTGCTCATCGTCCCCATCAGGACGCTTTTAGCAGGAAGAGCAGGGAAGCTCCAGGCGGTATAGACGAGCAAAAAACCGTCATTAAAGTTGACCAGCATCTCCTTGGCAGGGAAAGTGCCCTCGGCCAGCATCATTACCAGTACGGAGTTGATTTCTTCTTCCGTAACGGTCAAGCTGATGTTCCTTTGTACGTTGGCTGTGTTGGCAGAAAGGACCTCTTTTTTGAGGCCATCAAGCTTGCCGTTAAAGGTGTCCACGGCTTCCGAAGACAGGACCACCGGCCTCATACTGGCACGCATATCCGGGGTCAGTAGAGCCAGGACGTAACCTGTGATCAGGGCTACGACGGCAAGGATTGCCAGCCCGCCCATGACCATTAAAAATCCCTGAAGGATTTTCATTTATATTCCTCCTTAAAAGGCAGCAGCTATTCCAGGTAGTCTTTAAGCTTGCGGCTCCTGCTGGGGTGCCGCAATTTGCGAAGCGCTTTGGCCTCGATCTGTCTTATACGTTCCCGCGTAACATTAAATTCTTTGCCGACCTCTTCCAGAGTCCTGGCCCGGCCGTCCTCCAGCCCGAACCTGAGCAGCAGTACCTTTCTTTCCCGCTCGGTCAGTTCGCCCAGGACCTTGTCCAGCTGGGCCTTAAGCAATTCTCGTGAGGCGGCGTCGGCCGGAGGCAGGTTTGACCTGTCTTCAATGAAGTCTCCCAGGTGGCTGTCCTCCTCCTCGCCTATGGGCATCTCCAGAGATATGGGCACCTGTGACAGCTTCATGATCTCCCTCACCTTGTCGGCTGAGATCTCCATGCCCTGCCCGATCTCTTCGCAGCTCGGCTCGCGGCCGAACTCCTGTGAGAGCTTGCGGTTTACCTTGAGCAGCCTGTTGATAGTCTCAACCATGTGCACCGGTATGCGGATGGTCCTGGCCTGGTCAGCGATGGCACGCGTTATAGCCTGCCTGATCCACCAGGTGGCGTAGGTGCTGAACTTGTAGCCCTTGCGGTACTCAAACTTCTCTACGGCGCGCACCAGCCCAATATTCCCTTCTTGAATCAGGTCAAGCAGAGGCATGCCGTGCCCCACATATTTCTTGGCTACGCTGACAACCAGCCTCAGGTTGGACACGGTCAGCTGCTTGCTTGCTTCCTTGCCTTCTTTGTCGATGACTTCAAATTTTTTCTGGAACGGCCGGCTGTTTTTTTCGATCTTGCCTATTAGCTTGGAATCCCCGTTCTTGTTGACCAACTGCTTAATCTTGTCCCACGACTGGTTGCCGTCGACAATGGCGAAGATCTCGGGATTCAATATCCTGACGTAAATCGAGTAGTCGACCAGCCTTTTCTCAATCTCCGGGGGCTCTGCGTTGAGCTCGCCGGCAATTTTCAATACGGATTCCGGATTAATAAAATCGTCGATGGCCTGATGAAATCTGGCGTTGAGCAGCCTTTCCTTGAAGTTCATTTTCTTGGGGGCGCTGAGATGCTCGCCCAGTTTGTCCAGCACCACGTCGCAGTCCGCCAGGTTTTTCATAAGCTGTATCACAAAGTCGGCGATGGTGGGGAACCTGTTCAAGTTGCTTTTAAAGGCATATTTGATGTTCTCGATGTATTTGTAGGGCTCAATCTTGGAAGCCAGGTCCCGCTCCAGCTTGGCATTTAAGAGAGGATATTTCCCAATCTCGTGCAGGTACATCCTGACCGGGTCGTCGATGGCTTCATGCTCGGCCAGTTCAACTTCCAGCTCGATCAGGGGTTTCTCTTCCTCAGCCTCCGGCTTTTCCAGCCATTCCTCTTCAGCGAACTCGGGAGCAGCCGCTTCTATATCGGTGAACGCCATTTCCTTTTCGTCACGCGGCATTGACTCCGTCTCAAGCCTGTCCCACTGGTCATGGTGGATTTCGAACTCGTCAGGTATGAGGTTTTTGATCTGGGCTTCCAGAACGTCGGTCTTAGTCGTAACCTTTGGTTCGGCTACTGCGGGTTCGGGTTTCTTCTTCTTTATCGTTTTGGCCATTAAGATCCTTTGGTGCGGCTAAAAAAGCCCCTGCGCTTTTTGAATATATCCTTTAGCTGTGCGCTCTCACTAATCCCGTGCTCGATAAGCTTAGCCAGCTCGTTATCAGTATTGCCTTTCTCCTCGGCCAGGATCAGCTTCTTCTTTATTTCCAGATTCTTAATATACCTCTCCTGCAGCCGGTTAATACAGTCATTAATGGCGAGCCGGCGTTCGCTTTGGCTCTCGCCTAATGACCCCGGCAACTGGCTGCCAAGAGACAGCAAGTGATCCAGGTAACCCTGCATGGCAGGATCGATGTTCTTGGATATAGAGTCGATATCAGGGTTGTCCTGCCACTTTAATAATATATCCCTATTTTCCGAATGTTCAAAATATTCTGATGCCAGGCCGGCCATGTAATTATTCAAATCCGGAAACTGCAGTACCAGGGCCAGACAGTACTCCTCGATGCGCCGTGAAGAGGTATCGCCTTCAGAATACGTCTTTACCACTTTACTGCCTTTGGCCGATTTATATTTCTTTTCCTGGTTGAGCAGATTGAACAAAGCCTCGCTGATAAACCTTTCGTCCATCTTGAGGAGCCCTGCAAGCTTCTGCACGTAGTGGGCACGCCTAACAGGGTCCTTAATGTGAGCTATGATGGGCAAAAACTTTGAAACAAAGTCTGATTTATCTCTGGGGCTATCCTGGTTTATGTTATCAATTTCTTTTTTTAAAGTAAAATCTATTATCGGCTGCGATTCCTTCAACAATTTTTCCCATTGCCCGGGAGACTTGCTGATGATCTCGTCCGGGTCCTTCCCACCCTTGATCTCCACAACCTGTATCTCATACTTGACCAGTTCATCATAAGTCTTGGATCCCGCCCAGGGTTGCCAGTGTTCAGTGGGTATCTGACCCTCAATAGGTAAAACGCTTCGTCTGATAGCTTCCAGCCCGGCCGCGTCGGCATCCAGTGCCACAATTATGTTCTTCGACAGTTTACGCAGCGCCGTAATCTGCTTTTCAGTCAGGGAGGTTCCCATCGACGCCACGGTATTTTCAAATCCGTATTGATGCGCTGTAATGGTGTCCATGTACCCTTCCGTGATCACTATGGAATCTTGCTGCCTGATGGCATTCTGCGCCCGGTCGATAGCGTAGAGGATAGAGCTTTTATCAAAGAGCAGCGTCTGCGATGAGTTCAGGTACTTGGGCATGGTGTCATCCAGTGCGCGCCCGCCGAAGCCCACCACGCGGCTCTTGATATCTTTAATGGGAAAGATCAGCCTGTTGCGAAAGCGGTCGTAATAGCCGCCTTTGTCCTTGACCACCACCAGACCCAGGGCAATGATCTCGTCTTCACGGTAGCCGGCCTTGATAAGATGGCTGCTGAGAGCGTCCCATTTATCCGGCGCATAGCCCAGCTGGAAGTCCTCAACCGTCTTGGAGGTCAGGCCTCTCTTATTAACGTATTCCCGGGCCGTCCCGGCTTCCTCGCTGTGGAGCAGCAGATAGTGAAAATACTCGGCGGCGACTTCATTGATCTTATACAGGCGCTGCTGCCTTTCCTCTTCCTCTTTGGTAGTTTTTTCAGATTTGAAGGTGAGTGTAATATTGGCCTTTTCAGCCAGAGTACGCAGCGCCTGGCTGAAATCCACACCCTCCTTTTTCATTACGAAGGTAAAAACATCTCCGCCCGATGCGCAGGCGCCGAAGCAGTGCCAGCTCTGCCGCTCGGGGAAAACGAAAAATGAAGGCGTTTTCTCGCTGTGAAAGGGGCAGTTGGCCTTGTAGTTGCGGCCGGATTTCTGCAGCTTCACGTATTGCGATACTACATCTACGATGTCTATCTTTTGCTTGATCTCGTCGGTTACGTTCATACTCTATTTGATCTGAATTCCGCGGAGTTCCGAAGCGGTCAAGATGGCATAGTGGTCTGTCATTCCGGCAATATAGTCAGCCACCCGCCGCTCCACGCTGTCATTTTGTAGATTATATTCAGCAGGCAATCGATCGGGGTTGTTAAGGAAATAGTCATAGAGAAAGAAGACGACCTCACGAGCTTTCTTGACCTCGTCCGTCTCAAGGCTGGTATTATAAACCCTGGCAAATAAAAATTCACGCAGTTCATTGGCAGCCTGCCGTATCCCGGCACTCATGTCTATAGTTGGGTGGGCATCTCCCGTTTTGGACAGGCTCCGGCCGGAGGTGCTGACGATGTCCGTGACCAGCGTATTTATGCGGGCTGAATTGGAACGGCCCAGCACCCTGGACGTGGTGGCCGGCAGGTCGGCCGGGGATATAATGGAGGCCCTGATGGCATCTTCCGTATCATGGTTAATATAGGCCACCAGGTCGGCTATTTTAACTACCTGGCCCTCCACGGTTGCCACGTTATTCCATCCGTTTTCAAGTATTTCAAGATCGCCCTTGGAGTGGTTGACTATACCGTTTCTGACCTCCCATGTCAGGTTCAGTCCTTTTCCTGCTTTTTCAATGCAGTCGACAACACGCAGGCTCTGTTCGTAATGCCGGAAGCCGCCGGGCAGCAGCTCGTTGAGCGCCTGTTCACCCATGTGGCCGAAGGGCGTATGACCCAGGTCGTGCCCCAGCGCAATGGCTTCGGTTAAATCCTCGTTGAGCCTGAGGGCGCGAGAGATGGTCCGCGCTATTTGAGATACCTCCAGAGTGTGGGTCAGGCGCGTCACGTAATGATCGCCCAGAGGCATTACGAAAACCTGAGTTTTATGCTTTAAACGACGGAAGGCGTTGGAAAAGATGATGCGGTCACGGTCCCGCTGGAAGTCAGTCCTGAGCGGGCAGGGTTCCTCTTTAATTTGCCGGCCGCGGCTGGAGGAGCTGCAGGTTGCATAGGGAGCCAAGCGGTTTTCCTCGTCCTTTTCCAGTCGCTGCCTGATATTTAGGTCTGCCATACAACGATGCAAGATAGAATGAGATTATACAATTATTATATTACTAATATAACATCCGGTTAGTGCAGGTTGGAACAGGCCGCTTTTTAACTAAATATTAAAGAGCACATGGAAGATATCACCGTCCTGAACCACATAAGTCTTACCCTCCATGCGTAGTTCGCCGTGTTTGCGGGCTTCAGCCAGGCCACCGTATTTAATAAAGTCCCGGTAGTTGATTACTTCGGCACGGATAAATCCCTTCTCCATATCCGTATGAATTTTGCCGGCTGCCTTTACAGCCGGCGTGCCTGAGTGCACCGTCCAGGCCCGTACCTCATCATCGCCGACCGTAAAGAAAGATATTAAACCGAGCAATGCGTATGAATGCTTGATGACTGCATCGAATGCCGTCTCTTTCAGACCGATATCTTTCCGGAACTCGCCGGCCTCGCTCTCGCTCAGTTGCACCAGCTCCATTTCGAGCTGGCCGCACATTGAGATCAGCTCCACCTGCGGCCGGGCACAGGCGGTCTTAAGCTTCTCCAGCGTTTCGCCGTATAGCGGCAGCTGTCTCTCTCCTATGTTGATCACTATCAGCATGGGTTTGGCCGTCAGGAACTGATAATTGCTGATCGAGCGCTGCTCTTCTTCGTTGAGCTGTAGCAATCTTATGGGGATCCCTTTATCCAGGGACTGCTTGATCTTGGAAAGAAGTTGGCTTTCCTTAATGGACATATCACGTTCGGCGGTTTTACCCGTTTTTAGTGATGATTCAATTTTATGCAGGCGTTTTTCAAGGATGAGCAGGTCAGAAAATATGAGCTCCATGTCGATGGTCTCGATGTCGCGCAGCGGGTCGATACCGCCTTCGGGATGTGCGACGTTGTCATTCTCAAAGGCACGAACAACCTGCAGTATGGCGTCCGCAGTGCTCAGAAGGTTCAGGAACTGGCCGCTTACGCCGTGCTCCTTGCCGAAGCCTTTGGAGAGGCCGCCAATATCAACGTATTTTATCTCGGCAGGGGTGGTCTTCTTGGGCTTATATATATTGCTCAGCCCCGTCAACCTTTCATCAGGCACCCTGGCCACAGCCAGGTTGGCGGTAAGGCCTATACCTGTATGCGGCTTGCTCTCGGCTGTAAACTTGGTCAGTGCGTTGAAGATGGTTGTCTTGCCGCTGGCGGGCAGTCCGATTATGCTTATTTCCATAGCTGAATATCTGCAGGACGAGCTAACTATATGATAGACACATTGAAAATGCAACAGCGGCCAAGCAGATACAATCAGTTGTTGTCCATAGCTTCCCTGTGTTATAATCAGTAGAATTTTGCGTTCGGAGGACTAACTGTGCCCGGTTACGAACTGGTTTTCATATTAAATGCGAATTTGAGCGAGGATGATTTTACCCGTGCGCTGGGTAAGATAAATGATCTTATTGGCAAGCTAGGCGGTACGATCACCGAGACCAATCAGTGGGGTAAAAAGCGGCTGGCCTATCCTATCAAGAGACAGACGGAAGGCAACTACGTACTAGAGAAGGTACAGATCAAGCCGACGGCATTGAAGGAAATTGACGCTTCACTGAAGCTCAGTGAAGATGTCCTGAGATATCTTTTTATCCGCGAAAAGAGCTAATCACCGGGAGGGGGCAGATGGCGAGTTTAAACAAAATATTGCTGATTGGTAATGTTGGCGGCGATCCCGAGATGCGCTTTACCCCCAGCGGTGTGCCGGTTACATCGTTCACACTGGCAACCAACCGCAATACACCGCAGGCCGATGGATCAGTAAAAAAGGAGACCGAATGGTTTCGTATAAGTGCCTGGAGAAAGCAGGCGGAGACCTGCAACCAGTTCCTGACCAAGGGCAAGCTGGTTTATGTCGAGGGCACGCTACGTACCCGAACATGGGATGGAAAAGACGGGCAGAAGCACTTCAGCCTTGAGGTCACTGCTGATAGGGTGCTCTTCCTTGACCGGCAGGGAGCCGCTCCGCTGCCGCCCGAAGAAGTGCCCGCAGAAGAGGGCGATATTGAGCCCGATGATATCCCCTTTTAGGTCTTAAATAGCTAAGGAGGAAATTAATTAATTAATGGAAACGAACACAACCCAGGGCAGAAGGGAGCGGGGACGTAAATTTATCGTAAAACCCAAGGTATGCATGTTTTGCGCCGACAAGACGCAGATAGACTATAAGAATTCAACGCTTTTGCAACGGTTCGTCTCCGATCGCGGAAAGATAGTGCCCAGGAGACGCACCGGCGTTTGCGCCAAGCACCAGCGCAGCCTGGCTGAAGCTATTAAGCGTGCCAGGTTCCTGGCTATGCTGCCGGCTTCGCCCAATCATGTTTACAACATGAGCGCCGCGGCGGAACGCAAAGCCTAATCAATTTTGGAGAGATAAATTGCCCAAGAGGACTTTTCAACCGAAAAAAAAGGGAAGAATTCGCAAACACGGTTTTCGCGCCAGGTCGTCCACACGCGGCGGGCGTGATGTGCTAAAGGCCAGGCGCGCCAGGGGCCGCTGGAAGCTGACCAGGGTATAGCAATATAATGGCCAAGCAATTGGCTTTGACCAGGAGAGCTCAGTATTTAGCAGTTTATGATGCGGGCAAAGCGTTTGCAGATAGTTTACTCGTGATCAAGGCGGCCGCCAACGGCCTGGCAGCAACGAGAGTTGGATTCTCGGTTACCAAGGAAATAGGCAAGGCTGCAGTCAGAAATCGTGTCAAACGACTGCTGAAGGAAAATGTGCGACTGCTGGATATTAAAGAGGGCTGGGATATAGTATTTATTGCACGGCACGGCATAGTCGAAGCTGATTTTCACCGGATAGGGGGCGTCATAGTAAAGCTGCTGCGCCGCGCCGGTTTGCTGATCGAAGATGTTAAAACGTCTGGCTCTAAAAACAATTAAGCTGTACCAGGGGACGGTGTCCAAGGTTACGCCGCCGGCTTGCCGGTTCACGCCGACCTGCTCCCAGTACGGGTATGAAGCCATCCAGAAATACGGCCTGTTCAAGGGCGGGTGGATGACATTTCTGCGGATATGCCGCTGTAATCCCTGGACGCCCTGCGGCTACGACCCGGTGCCGTAACGATATCAGGTGTATAGCGTTTGATGAAGAATTTGAAGAACTATATCAGGGGCACGCTGACCGCGGTGATCCTGCTGCTGGTGTTTGTCATGGGATGCAGCGACCTGTCGGGCGGGGGCGGATGCTCCGGCACGCAGGCGCAGGGCTGGTCCGGGTTTGCCGCCTACCAGAAGGACATTTGCTTCGGCTCGATGGAGGGCAGGGTCATTGCCCTGAACCCACAGGCGCGCAGTGATAACAAGACCTTCCCCGCCGACACCGAATGGGTTTACATAATCAAAACATCAGCGCCGGGTGCTGCCTGCGGTGCTCTTTGCACTCCGTCTGCCTCGGCTGCGGGCCAGGGGATATACGGCACGCCGGCAGTGGTGGGCGACCTGATCTACGTGGGCACCTATACCGGCAAGATATATGCGCTGAACGCCAGCCGCGGCGTCGTCAGGTGGATATACCCGAGGGAGGCGCTGGATAGTGTGGGCGCCATTGTGGGTAGCATCGTCACGGATAACCAGAGCCTGTTCTTCGCCAGCTCTAACGGCAAGGTCTACTGCCTGGACGCAGCCACCGGCGACTATAAGTGGGAATACCAGACCTCCAACAAGATCTGGATTACACCGACACTGGACAACGGTATTTTATATCTCGGCAACTACGGCGGCGAGGTGTTTGCCCTGGCTGCTGACACCGGCAGGCCTGTCTGGAATGTCCAGGTTCCTTCGGCCGTTGCCTCGTCCATCGCAGTTGACGGCGACGTGCTTTACTTCGGCACCTTCGACAGCTATTTGCACGCCGTTGACAAGGCCACAGGCCAGGAGAAATGGAAATACCAGGGCGGCAACTGGTTCTGGGCCAAACCCGTTGTGAAAGATGGAAAGATATACGCCGCCTGCCTTGACAGCAAGCTATACGCATTGGACACCAGCGGCAACGAGCTGTGGAAATACGTTGCAGACAGCCCGCTGGTTTCCACGCCCGCCATAGCGGGCACGGCTATCTACCTGGTGGGGGACAAGGGCATGCTGTATAAGGTGGACATACAGAGCGGAGCGGAGATAACCAGGACGCCCGTGGGCTATACCGTCTTCAGTAATCCCTATGTGGACGGAGACATGGTCTATGTCTATGCCCGGGACCACAACGTGTACGCCGTCGATATGGCACGCGGAGTTGTGGTATGGAAGTTCTCCTCATATTTGAAGTAAGGCAAGTAAATGATTGATATTTGGAATGTAGCAATACTTGACCCGCTGCTCAACGGGCTGATTGCACTTTCCCAGGTGCTATACAAGAACTTCGGCCTGGCCATCATCGTTCTCACGATAGCAGTCAGGCTGATACTTATTCCGCTTACCTTCAGGCAAACGCAGTCCACCAAGGCCATGCAGGAGCTGCAGCCCAAGCTGCAGGAGCTACAGAAAAAGTACGCCCGCGACCAGAAAAAACTGCAGCAGGAGATGATGCGGCTATACAAGGAGGCCGGCATCAACCCCCTGGGCTGCATGTGGCCGCTGCTTATCCAGATGCCCATCTGGATAGCGCTCTACCAGTCCATCATTCAGGCGCTGGCCGCCACGCCGGAGAACCTGCTGGCGCTTTCCCAGCACCTCTACCAGTGGGATATGGTCGGCCAGGCTATACCTCTCAACGAAGAATTCCTGGGCCTGAAGCTTTCACAGCCCGATCCTACATTGATACTAGCCTTGCTGGTGGGCGCTACCATGTGGGTGCAGCAGAAGATGGTAACGGCGCCGGCCACCGACCCCAGGCAGCAGCAGATGTCCAGCATGACCACGCTGATGATGCCCATGATGTTCGCCTTTTTCACACTGTCGTTCCCCAGCGGTCTGGCCTTGTACTGGGTGGTCTCGAATATTGTCGGCATTATTATTCAGTACATTACCGGCGGCGGATGGGGCTACTTCAAGTTCCCCTCGTTGAGACCTCAGCCCCAGGCTGCTCCGGCCGCACCGCAGAAATCCGCACAGGAAACCAAGGCCCTTAAAGAGGGCAGTGATAAAAAGAAGGGATAGAAGTGAAAGAACTCGAAGTTAGTGCCAAGACAGTTGAAGAAGCCACCAAAATTGCGCTGGCGCAGCTTGGTGTGCCCCGTGATGAAGTGGAGATCGTGGTGCTGAAAAAGGGCAAGTCCGGGGTGCTCGGCATGGGCGCCGAGGATGCCTGCATCAAGGTCATTTTAGCCGAAGATGAAGCCAGGCCGGACAGCCTGAACAACGCGGCCGGCACGGCCAGGCAGGTCCTGAGCGATATCTTAAAAGCCATGGGCATCACGGCCGAGGTCGAGGTCAACAGCTCACCCGACCCCAACGACCCGGTAGTATTGAACATCGAGGGCGACGACCTTGGCGTGCTCATCGGCAGGAGGGGACAGGCCCTTTCCTCCCTGCAGTACCTGGTCAGGCTGATAGTAGCCGAACGGCTCAAGAAATGGGTATCGATAAACGTGGACGTGGACTGGTACAAGAAGAGGCACTACGAGTCTCTTAAGAAGCTGGCTCTGCGCCTGGCCGACCAGGTTGTTAAGAGGAGGCGCCCCATCACCATGGAGCCCATGCCGCCCGACGAGAGGCGCGTGGTGCACATCACACTGGCCGACAATCCGGATGTCATGACGCAGAGCACGGGCGAGGGCGACGGCCGCAGGGTAGTAATTCAGACGAGGAAGCGTTAAGCCGGTATGTTCCAGCCCGTTACCAGCAGGGTTAGCTTTCCCGAACTGGAAAATAAAATACTCGACTTCTGGAAGGCCAACCGCATCTTCGAGAAGAGCATAGAAGCCAGGAGCACCGCTCCCAGGTATATTTTTTACGAGGGGCCTCCCACCGCCAACGGCAACCCCGGCATTCACCACGTGCTGTCCAGGGTCTTCAAGGACGTGATCCCCAGGTACAAGACAATGAAGGGGTTCTGCGTCCCGCGCAAGGCAGGATGGGATACGCACGGCCTGCCGGTGGAGCTGGAGGTGGAGAAGATGCTGGGCTTCAACGGCAAGTCACAGATAGAGGAGTACGGTATTGCCAAGTTCAACGCCCTCTGCCGCGAGAGCGTATTTAAGTACGTCAAGCAGTGGGACTCGCTGACCGAGCGCATAGGCTTCTGGCTGGATATCGACCATCCCTATGTGACGCTGGACAATACCTACATCGAGTCCTGCTGGTGGGGCATCAAGCAGCTCTGGGACAAGGAGCTTATCTACCAGGGCTACAAGGTGACACCGCACTGTCCCAGGTGCGGAACTTCGCTCAGCTCCCACGAGGTGGCGCTGGGCTATAAGGACGACACCATCGACCCCTCCGTCTATATCAAGTTCAAGGTCCGCAAGCTGCCTCCCACCGTGTCTGAAGACAGGTCGGAGAAGTTCTCGCTGCACAAGGCGGTCGATGAGGGCAAGGCCTATTTCCTGGCCTGGACCACCACGCCCTGGACGCTGCCGGGCAATACGTCCCTGGCGCTGGCCGCCGACGCCGACTATGCCGTCCTGCAGCAGAACGGCGACTATTTAATTTTTGCCAGTGCGCTGATAGCTGCAACCGGGCTGGGCGATAAGCCGGTGCTCAAGACCTACAAGGGCAGCCAGCTCAAGGGCTCGGCCTATGAGCCCTTATTCAATCCGCATACCTTCAATGTCGAGCGCAAGCGCTCGCATGAGCACCAGCCCGGGCAGTTCGACGTGCAGCCGGTTGACCCCAACCTTACCTACAAGGTCATCAACGCCGACTTCGTATCCATGGAGGACGGCACGGGCATCGTGCATATCGCCCCCGCCTTCGGCGAGGTGGACTTCCAGGCGGGCATCGACGACAACCTCGACTTCGTCCAGCAGGTTGATCTGGCCGGCAACATCACCGGCACCTATTCATTCGCCGGCAAGTTCGTCAAGGACGCCGACCCCGAGGTGATCAAGGATCTCGATTCCCGCGGGCTGCTGCTCAAGAGCAGCACCATCACGCATACATACCCCTTCTGCTGGCGCTGCGATTCGCCGCTGGTCTACTACGCCAAGAAGACCTGGTATATCAGGACTTCGGCTAAAAAGCAGGATATGATCGAGGGCAACAACCGCATAAACTGGTTCCCGGCGCATATCAAGGAAGGCCGCTTCGGCGACTGGCTGCAGAACAACGTTGACTGGGCCTTCTCACGTGAGCGCTACTGGGGCACGCCGCTCAACATCTGGAGCTGCGACAACTGCGGACGCTACGAGTGCCTGGGTGGCAGTGACGAGATAAAGTCCAGGCCGGGCCTGAAGGGCTTTGAAGAGCGAATGGACCTGCACCGGCCCTTCATTGATGAAGTGACCTACGATTGCCCCGGCGGCTGCGGCGGAAAGATGAACAGGCTGAGCGAGGTCATCGACTGCTGGTTTGATTCAGGCGCCATGCCCTTTGCACAGTGGCACTACCCCTTCGAGAATGTCAAGCTGTTCAAGGAGAGCTTTCCCGCCGACTACATCTCCGAGGCGGTCGACCAGACCAGGGGATGGTTCTACAGCCTGCACGCTCTCTCCACCCTGATCTTCGGCCAGCCCTGCTATAAGAACGTTATCTGCCTGGGCCACATACTGGACGCACAGGGCGAGAAAATGAGCAAGACGCGCGGCAACGTCATCGACCCGTGGACCGTGCTGGACTCCTCCGGCGCCGATGCGCTACGCTGGTACATGTTCACGGCCACTCCCCCGGGCAACGTGCGGCGCATGTCCTCCGACATGGTAGTGGAGGTGATGCGCAACTTCCTCATGACCCTGTGGAACACCTATTCTTTCTTTGTCATCTACGCCAATATCGACCGCTTCACACCGGGCAAGAAGAAGGTCAAGCCGACCTCCGAGCTCGACCGCTGGCTTATCTCCAGCCTCAACCGGCTGGTCAAAGAGGTGGACGAGCTGTTGGACGGCTACGATCCGACCACCGCCGGCCGGAAGATCGAGGCCTTTGTCAACGACCTGTCCAACTGGTACGTCAGGCGCAGCCGCAGGCGCTTCTGGAAGAGCCAGAACGATGACGACAAGCTTTCCGCCTACAACACGCTTTACGAGGCGCTGGCTACGCTGTCCAAATTGCTGGCCCCGTTCACTCCCTTCATTGCCGAGGAGATGTACCAGAACCTGGTGCGCACGGTAGATAAGAAAGCGGAGGAAAGCGTGCACCTGGCACCCTTCCCGGCGGCCGACACGAAGCTGATCAACGAGGACATCATCGCCGGCACCGAGCTGGCCATGAAGGTCTGCAGCATGGGCCGTGCCGCCCGCTCCAAGAGCGCCGTCAAGGTCAGGCAGCCGCTTTCCAGGGTGGTCGTCCGGGCCAGGTCTTCGCATGAAAAAGAAGCGCTGAAAAGCCTCTGCCCGCAGATACTGGACGAGTTGAACGTGAAGGACATTGAATTTGTGACAGAAGAGATGAAGGAAGACAAGGGCCTGTCGGTCGTCAGTGAGGGCGACTACCAGGTCGGCGTGGCCACCGAGCTGAACGAGGCGCTGATCGCCGAGGGGCTGGCCAGGGAGATCGTCAGGCGGCTGCAAACCATGAGAAGGTCGGCCGGGCTTGAGATCGCCGACCATATAGTTACCTACTACGAGGGCGGGCCTCAGCTCGAGAAGGTGATGGCGGAGCACGCCGAATACATCAGACAGGAGACGCTCTCCACCGAGCTTATCAATCTGAAAAAATCCAAGCCGGCCGAGGGAGCTTATTCCGAGAAGTTCAAGCTGTCCGGCATGGAAGTGACGCTGGGCGTCAAGAAACAGGCCTGATGAGCCGCTTACCTGGGCGGAGGGCTGGTGGTCAGGCGGACTGTGGCGGTCAGGGAATTCTTGCCCCTCATATAGGTCAGCGTAACGTCCTCACCTATTTTTGAAGTGCGCAATCCGCTCAGAAGCTCCTGCGCAGTGTTTATCTCTTTCCCCTTGTAGTTGGTTATCACGTCGAACTTTTTCAGCCCCGCATTGGCGGCCGGGCTGCCCGGCTGCACGTAGGTTATCACGGCGCCGCGCTTGACGCTCAACCCGTTGTAGTAAGCAACATAGTCGTTGACGGTATAAAGCTCCACCCCGAGGAAGGGACGGGTTACATAGCCCTGGTTGATCAGCTCCTGTATGATGGGCATGGCGGAGTTGATGCTGATGGCGTAGCCCATGCCTTCGACCCCCACCTCCGCTATCTTGGCGCTGGTAATGCCTATCACCTCGCCTTTCATGTTGAGCAACGGGCCGCCGCTGTTGCCCGGATTGATGGCGGCGGAGGTCTCTATCAGGTCGTGCAGCGACTCCTCTTCCTCGTTCATATCCAGCGTGACCTTGAGGCCGCTGACCGTGCCCTCCTTGGCCCTGATGCCCTTGCCCAGCGGGTTGCCGATGGCTACCACCCAGTCACCCACGCGCAGGCTGGATGAGTCGCCGATGGTTGAGGCCGCCAGGTTCTTGAGGTCCACCTTGACCACTGCCAGGTCGGTCAGCGGGTCGCGGAACACGTTGGCTGACGTGCCCTCATAGGTCCTGCCGTCCGAGAACTGGATGACAACCTTGCTGGCGCCTTCCACTACATGGTTATTGGTAACGATGATGCCGTTCCTGTCCAGCACCCAGCCGGAGCCGGCGCCCTCCTGTTTCACCTGGCGGCTGAACATGTCGTTTACCACCTGCTCAGTGGTAATGGTCACGACCGCCGGGTCGGCCTTGGCCACCACGTCGGCGATGTTGGGCAGCACCGTGGAGCTGGAGGATGCTATCGGCGCCTGCCAGCTTGTATCTATAGGTGTGACCTGGGCTGGAGCCTGCTGTGCAGCGGGCGCCTGTGGAACAGGATTGGAGGGCAGGCCGCTGGTCCTTAACTCGAAATAACAGCCGATGCTGATCAGCAGTGCGGCGGTGAGTGCGATAATAGCGATGAGTTTTTTCATTGATATAACATCCTTCAAATTGAATGTGCTTGGATTGTAGCATAGCGTATTTTAGCGGGCAAAGATGAGCTAATTATTAAGGTCTTTACATCATTGCGAGCGCAGCGAAGCAATTCCTCTCGCGTGTAGTAATGCCATAAGATTGCCACGGGCCTGCGGCCCTCGCAATGACATATTCAACCGCACGTCATTGCGAGTCCCGATGTTATCGGGACGAAGCAATTCCTCTCGCGTGTAGTAATGCCATGAGATTGCCACGGGCCTGCGGCCCTCGCAATGACATATTCAACCGCACGCCATTGCGAGCGCAGCGAAGCAATCCCTCTCGCTTGTAGTAATGCCATGAGATTGCCACG